>Ga0207053_10160_pt1 | contig 18043 bp, 20 predicted proteins | sample Alteio_BWMinCont_59_FD_153290 | JGI IMG/M metagenome (GOLD analysis project Ga0207053, IMG submission 153290) | Enriched cells from forest soil in Barre Woods Harvard Forest LTER site, Petersham, Massachusetts, United States -... | ecosystem: Environmental > Terrestrial > Soil > Temperate forest >...
CTTGCGGCTTTTATCGCGGCCGTCCTGCCCGTTTGCGGGACAATATGGCAACCGTATAATGAAGTGCAGGCGCTTGCGCCGTGGTTTTTAAAGCTTGCACCGTTTTTTTGAAGTTTAAGGGATAAATTCGGAGAAGGTTAGTGTCCGAAACCGACGGAGCGTTTAAAAACAAAACTGTCATCGCCGTCGATGCTATGGGAGGCGATTTTGCACCCAGAGAGATTGTTTATGGAGCAGTTCTGGCTGCGCGCGATTTTGGCATTGCCGTCCAGCTAGTTGGCCCACCAGAAATTGTCCAGCAAGAGTTGCAACGCCATAAAACTGATGGACTGGCAATTTCTATCATCCCGGCTTCCGAAGTGATTGCCATGGATGAAAAACCAGGCCGGGCCATTGTCAAAAAGAAAGATTCTTCCATAGTTGTCACCACTCGCCAGGTTTCAAGTGGTGCAGCCGATGGCATGGTGGCTGCCGGCTCAACCGGGGCAGCCGCAGTCGCCGCCCAACTTGAGTTGGGGCGCATTGCTAATGTTTTTCGCTCAGCAATCGCCTGCTCCATACCTACTTCAGGGGATAACCCAGCCATGCTTATAGATGTAGGCGCTAACGCCGAATGTGACGCTCGTCAATTGCTGCAATTTGGGCAGATGGGCTCTCTTGTTTATACAGTCCTTCACCACACACAACGTCCTAGGGTTGGCATTTTAAATCTAGGCTCTGAAGAAACTAAGGGCACTGAGCTGGTTCGCGAAGCCTATAAACTCATGCAAGCCCAATCGGATTTGAATTTCATTGGTTTTGTCGAGGGGCGTGATTTCCCCATGGGCAAAGTAGATGTGGTGGTCACTGATGGCTTTGTTGGCAATGTCGCTCTTAAAACAGCTGAAGGCATAGCCAAAATGATCAAGCTTATGCTTAAACAAGAACTGCTTGCTTCCTGGCCAGGGAAAATTGGCGCTGCCATTGCTAAGGGATCTTTTGATCGTGTCGAAAAGCGCACCAATTACGCTCAATATGGCGGAGCTTTGCTTGTTGGCGTTAAAGGTGTATGTGTTATTGCTCATGGTGGTTCAACCCATACCGCCATTAAAAATGCTATTCGTGTAGCTGTCGATATGGCTAACGCCAAAATAATAGAGAAGATCGAAAAGACTTTCAGCCTGGCCACAGCCGGGAGCGCGTCGTGAAATTGCCAGTGGGAGCCAAATTGCTTGGCGTAGGCGCAGCAATCCCTCCCACTGTGGTTACAAACAGTGATCTGGAGAAGCTTGTCGATACTTCCGATGATTGGATAACCAGCCGCACTGGCATTAAACAAAGAAGAATAGTTACAGATGAAACAGCTTCCGGATTGGCTATTGAAGCCGCTAGAGATGCTATTGCTTTTGCCGGCATTGATGCACACATTATTGACTTGATTATTGTCGCTACTTCAACGCCCGACTTTCTTTACCCCTCCACTGCCTGTCTTGTGCAAGCCGATATTGGTGCTAGTAATGCTGTTGCTTTTGATCTGGAAGCTGCCTGCACCGGTATTATTTATGCTCTGGCTGTGGCTCAACAATTTATTGGCACCGGCACATTCAAAACCGCTCTGGTAGTCGGCGTTGATATTCACTCCCGCTTTTTAAACTGGAAAGATCGCAACACCTGCATTTTGTTTGGTGACGGAGCCGGCGCTTTTATTTTGCAAGCGACAGAGCCTGCTAACAACGAAATCTTGGGCATGTATCTGCGCTCCGATGGCACTGGTGCCCATCTTCTGCAAATACCCAATATTGGTACCAATTATCCTCATGAAGGCAAAGACTTGCCTAAAAGCGAGGCTGGAGTTGTACATATGAATGGGCGCCCAATTTATGAATTTGCCGTCAAGGCAGTGCCAGAAGCAGTAATTACCACAGCCGATCGAGCCGGAATAGCTGTTGAAGATATTGATTATCTTATTCCCCATCAGGCCAATAGTCGCATTATCAACGCGGCTGCTGATAGATTAGGCATGGACCACAAAAAAATTATCACCAATGTTGATGAGATGGGTAATACTTCCGCTGCTTCCATACCACTGGCGCTGTGGCAAGCACTCAAGCACAAAGAAATGAAACTGCCCGCCATTTGCGCCCTGGTCGGTTTTGGTGCTGGACTCACCTGGGGAGCAGCAATTGTGCGCTGGACAGCCACAGACAAGAGATTGCAACCGGTATGATTAAAATCGCCTGTTTATTCCCTGGTCAAGGTTCGCAATCAGTGGGCATGGGGCTGGATTTATATAAACAATTTCCCTCTGCGCAAAAATTATTTGAACAAATAGATAAGATTTCGGGCCGTTCTCTCAGTAATCTATGTTTCAATGGCCCCTCTGAAGAATTGAAACGCACTGTCAACACTCAGCCGGCCATTCTAGCTGCTTCACTGACTGCCTGGACCTGCTATCGCCAGGCCGGCGGGCCAGAACCAACTTATGTAGCCGGTCATAGTTTAGGAGAATTCTCTGCTCTTTATGCAGCTAACGTACTTTCACTTGATTCAGTAATCCCCCTGGTGGAAAAACGAGCCCAACTTATGGAAGCCAGCCCACCGGGAGCCATGTCTGCCATATTAGGCACAAAGTTTGAACGACTAAATGAACTTTGCATGGCTACTACAGCCGCTAGTATTGATGATAAAAAAGTGGTAGTGGTAGCCAATTTCAACACTGAAGAACAATTGGTAATCTCCGGTGATCCTGAGTCAGTATCGCTTGTTGGCACGCAAGCAAAAACTGAAGGCGCAAAAGTTATTCCGTTACCTGTTGGTGGCGCTTTTCATTCACCATTAATGGCACAAGCAGCAAAAGAATTTAGCCATACTTTGAGTCAATACCATTTTGCTGATGCCTGTTATCCAGTCGTTCAAAATGTAGTAGCCATTGCTCATACTAACGGCACAATCATCAAAAATACTCTAGACAAACAAATGACTAATGCCGTCCTCTGGTATACAACTATCAAATTCATGCTCGATCAAGGTGTAACCCACTTTGTAGAAATTGGACCAGGCAAAGTCCTTTCTGGCATGATTAAGCGCATCGATAAAACAGCGCATATCTGCAATGTAGAAGATAGCCCCTCTCTAAATACCACCATTGCTGCTTTAAGCACATTTACAGAATGATCGAATTATCTGGACGGTTTATTGATTTTCTGGAGGAGTGGGTATATACTTATAAAATAACAACAGAAGGACAAGGATGGTTGCACCAGTTCCAGAACACAAGTTCAATCGGCTCGTTCGAGATCATGGTTGTATTCTTCGTTCTACAGCCAAAGAATATGAAATTGTGACAAGGGACGGACAGTTTGTCTGTAGCGTGGCAGTCAGTCACAAGAAAGGTGGTAAGCGAGAAATTAAGCCGGTGTATATAAAGAGGTTTCTGCAAGCAATAGAAACAATTAGGGAGCTGAACAGGTAGGGATAAATGAATTTATTAGATGATCAGGAGCAAGGTTGATATGGTGGCAATGTTGAGTAAGGATACAATTCTAAAAACAGCCGTTTGCTATTGGAGCGAAGAAGATGAGTGCTTTGTTGTTGAATCACCTCTTTTCCCTCGTACGGCAGGCACCGGCGATAATGCACAAACAGCATGGAAACAGTTTCACGAGCTGTTGTCTCTGGCATATGAACATCTGAAAGACAATAATGTTGCTGGATACAATAAAGTGGGACGGCCAAGCAAAGGCGGAATTGAGTTGCACATTGCTGTACGCCCAACAACCAAAGAATTAATCGGCAAAATCTCTCATGAATTAGACATATCTCAAGGCGAAGTGATCGACTTCTTGCTTTTTTTCTTCGAAGTTAGAAAAAATGGGAACATCGACAAGTCCGCAGAACCGTCAAGCAATATTGAATTACAAAAGCAACTGACCAAAATAGATAAGAAGCTTTCTTACCTTAACCAAGAAGTGCATAGCTTAAGCACTAGGCGCACTGCCAAAGGCAATCAATGGAAGGTAGCCGAAAGGTGATGCTTTACAGCACTAGGCTTTCAAACTTAGTGCGCGTTTATGAGCAATAAGCTCAATGTTATCATTTAGCGGATTTAGTTTTATTTGTCCGTTGCGTCTGGCTAATGCCTGACTAATTAATTGATCGGCGAAATGAGGATTTTTCGGCAGCAGAGATCCGTGCAGATAAGTGCCGTAAATATTTTTGTCTTGTGCACCTTCAAGTCTGTCATCACCATTATTGCCGTTACCTCTCACAACTTTGCCTAACGGAGCTAGCGCCTCGCCAAGAAAAGTTTTGCCGCTGTGATTCTCAAAACCAACTAGAGTTGAGCCATCCGGCAATGCTACTGTAACATTGCCAATCATGCGTCTGTTGCCGGCCACAGTGTATGCGTCAATTAAAGAAATGCCTTTCAACTCCGGTCCTTGGTGGGGCTTATAGTAATGGCCCAGCAATTGATACCCACCACAGACAGCTAGAATTACTGCACCACTTTCAGTGGCATGTCTAAGCGCACCGGCATGCTTTTGCAAATCGGCGGCAATGGCAATTTGTTGTTTATCCTGTCCGCCGCCAATAAAATAAATATCTGCCCAATCAGGATCAATTGTTTCGTCAAGTGCCGGTGTTTTTATTTCCACAGCCATGCCCCGCCAGGCAGCCCTTTGCTTAAGAGCAATAATATTGCCGCGGTCGCCATAAATATTGAGCAGCCGCGCATATAGATGGCAGATGCGTAATGTCGGCAATTCTTCATTCATCTGGCTAAATTCTAGTCATTACAGCTTTATATTCAAGCAGGCAACATTATCAGACTCATTAGAACTGCGCGCCCATCATTTTGAATTTGTTGCGGTGTCGCGCATATCAAGCGGCTACGTTGAGCGCAAAGGCTTTGTTAAATTCATTAAGGTTATTTAAATGTCTTGTTTTTGCCTTCTCTGGCGGGTTTTGCAAGCATAAATACAATCTGCAAATTTTTCTTGGTTTGAATATTAAAAAGTTTGGCAATATAAGCTATGATGCTGATCGTTTAGATCAGGTTTGCTATTTGGCGTTAGGACTATATTATGCGTAAGGAGAATTTACTAATGAAAAAGGGGTTTGCAACCTTACTTACCGCAGTTGTTGCCGTAGGTGCGAGCACCTTGATAAACACCACTGCGGCTTCCGCCCAGGGTGCTAGCAATGTCAGCGATTTAACTGATGTTGTGGGGAATGAGTGGGCTTACAACGCACTCAAGGAGCTTGTCAACAATCCATGTCACATTCTGGTTGGTTATCCAGACAGAACATATAGAGGACAAAAATCAGCTACTCGTTTTGAATTAGCTGCTGCTCTCTATAAATATGAACAATGTATCGCCGAACGCCTTGCTCTCAAAGCAGACAAAGCAGACCTTGAAAAGTTTGCTGCTCTGTTAGATGAGTTTCGTGACGAACTCAATAAACTCAAGGCACGCGTGACTGATCTGGAAAGACGTATGCAACTTGTCGAAGACAAAAACGTCGAACAAGACATGCGCCTTGCATATGCTGAGCGTCAAAAAGGATTTCTTTATGAGCGCTTGGTCAAAGGCACTTTCATTGACGGTCGTGATCTGACTGTCGGTGCTTACCGTGGTTTGCGCGGAATTTATTCAGCCTTGTTTTAAAAGGCGGATTTAACCGAGCAGTCCAGTTAATTCTGCCAACACAAAGGCAGACCTGATTATTAAACAAGGGCTCCCGCCAATAGGTGGAAGCTCTTGTTTTGTTATACACGACGCGGATTACATCCGGCTGTCCGGTAAATGGGCTCAGCAAGCCTCGCCCCTACAATAATTTCATCCAATGAATCAAAATCAATCCGCAGAACTAACTCTTGCTCTTGCCCTCTGCCAGAAGGCTGGTGAGATTGCAATGAAATATTGGCCATCGGGAGATAGGCAATTAAAAATAGATCGCAAGGACGATGGCAGCGAGGTCACACAGGCTGACCGCGAATGTGAGCGCATGCTGAGAGAAGAAATTGCCAAACGGCATCCTGACGATGGCTTTCTTGGTGAGGAAGAAGGAGAAAGCCCGGCTCAATCTGGACAACGGCGCTGGATTATTGACCCCATTGACGGTACTTTTAATTTTTCAAAAGGTTTGCCTATTTTTGCTACCCTGCTTGCGCTTGAAAACAAGGGGGAGATTGTGTTGGGAGTAGTACATGCTCCAGCCATGAACGAAACTTTGTGGGCAGAAAAAAGCAGCGGCGCTTTTAAAAATGGCAAGAGAATACATGCCTCAACATGCAATCAGCTTTCAAAAGCCTTTTTGACTCATGGCGGATTGAATAGAACTTTTCAAAAAGGTTATTGGCCTGGTTTTACCAATTTGATTAATAAGACATACAGACAAAAAGGTCCTGGCGACTATTTAAGCTTTGCCCTGGTCTTTGAAGGCAAAGCCGATATTGTCATAGAAGTAGGTGTTAAACCCTGGGATCTAGCACCAATGAAAATCCTGGCTGAAGAAAGCGGTTGCAAATACAGCGATTTTGCCGGCGGAGATTCTATATATACGGGCAGTTGCTTAATCACCAATGCTCATCTTTTTGATCAGGCAATTAGTTGTTTTGCAGCACCTGCGGTTGTTCAGTCTTAAATTTAGCCGTGATAAAATTAGAATTTATAAATGTTGATGAAGGCATGCGGCTGTGGATGATGACGATTCAATAAATAAATCTGAATTGAATGCAGGAATACAAGCTATTCCTGACAAGGTGCCGTGGTTTAGGTCAATGCGCGCCCGGCTTTGCCTGATTATGTCTGTTTCCGGTCTGCTGCCCATCATTGCCATTCACCTGCTTATTGTTCGTTTAAATTTGCTGCCTTGCAACCAGGCTGTTTTTTGGTATTTGATCCTCGTGCCAGCTATTGCCATCATCAATTGGATTTTAGCGGGCTTTATCGTTCAACCATTGAAAGAATTGCTCCAGTCAACCACTAAACTGGCCGACATGGACCTGCGCAAACGCCTGGAAATTATTGCTGGTGAGCCCATAGAAACCCTGGAGCTGCGCCAATCTTTCAATCGCCTTATTAATCGCCTGGAAGAGTCCCTCAATATTCAATGCCAATTTGTGGCTGATGCCAGCCACGAATTAAGAACCCCTTTGACTTCCATTCAAGGCTATACAAAATTGCTTTTGCGACGAGGAGGCACCATAGATACCAACCTGCTTGGTGAGGCGCTGCAAACAATATCTGATGAGTCCGGACGGCTTATTCGTCTAGTGAGCGACCTTTTACAATTGGCTCGCGCTGACGCCGGGCAGCCTATTATCGACCAGCAAGAATTGATTGATCTGCGTGAAGTAGTAAGAAGTGTTGAAGATACGGTGACGATAATTGCCCCCAAGCAGTTGGAGATTCATTTCATCAACCCATCCTTGCCTGTGCTTGTGTTTGCTGACGGCGATAAGCTCAAACAAGTACTGCTAAATTTGACTAATAATGCCATTAAAGCCACACAGGCCGGCGGCAAAGTAACAGTTGCTTTGCGCACGGTTGACACTGAGGCCGTGCTCAAAGTAATTGACACCGGTATTGGTATCGCGCCAAATGACCAACAGCGTATTTTCGATCGCTTTTATCGCGTGGAAAGATCGCGCACACGCACTCGCACCCGTCACTATGGCGGCGGCACCGGGCTTGGTCTGGCCATTGCCATGACTATTATTAAAGCTCACGGCGGCACAATTGAGCTGGAAAGCCAATTAAACAAAGGCTCCACTTTCACAGTGCGCTTGCCCCTGGCCATGCAGGATTGGCCCTATAGCATAGACATATCACCACAGCGCTCATTGCTCAAGGCGACTGACAAATCCATGAGCCCAGACGATCCGTAGGGGCGGGTTGGGCGATACGTCGATATGTCTATGAACACGATGGAACAGCGTTCTGCATAAGATTGTAGGGGCTGATTGCATCAGCCCATTTATAAATGGGTGGATGCAATCCACCCCTACAATGCCAACGATCTGGCGTCGACTCAAATGGTCAGAACACCCCCAACTCCAACGATCGGGTATCGATTCAAATGGATGGAACGCGCCCCTAAACCCATGCTCGTGTTCGCATGCGCTCTTATTTCTCTTTGTCTTTGCCTTTGGCAGCTGGGGTTTCTTTACCCTTAGCAGCTGGGGCAGCAACAGATTGTTCACCAGCAGCTGGAGCACCGGCAGCCGGAGCAGCAGCGCCTTCAGCAGCAACTTCGCCTTCTACCGCTTCACCTTCAACTGCTACTGGTACTTCTTCTATAATCTCGCGAATTTCTGTGGCTTTAGCTACTACATCATCAAGCGGGTTAAGAATTTTTATCTTCGGGGAGATCTTCAAATCAGCAAAGTGAATAGCATCCTCAATTTCTTTCAGGCTGGATAAATCTACCTCTATAAAATCAGGTATGTCATTAGGCAAACACTCAATCTCGACTTCGTCATGGGCATGCGTAAGTTGCCCGCCTTTGACAGTGACTGCTTCTGCCACGCCAATAAATTTAAGGGGCACGGTGATCGTCAGTTCTTGATCAAGTCTAACTTTGTAAAACTCAACGTTGAGGACTTTGCTTGTGGTTGGTTGGCGCTGCACCTGTCTAATTAATACACTGGCAGGCTTGCCACTGCCCAAATCCAACTCGATGACATGCGAAAAAGCAGCGGCAGGCAGGCGTGAAAACTCTCTCTCATCAATCTGCACGCTTTTGGATTGTTCTCCTGCTCCATAGACAGTGGCCGGTATTTGGGCTTCGCGCCGCAATTGATTGGGCGTTTTGCCTTCTCGTTCTTTAATGCCAAGTTTAATCTTTTCCATATTATTTAAATCCGTACTCTAATTAAGCGCTGTCTTAGGCTCACTCATTCTATTGTTGCAAGTTTTTATGCCAGCCCCATTGAAGTAAGCTGGGGCGCAAGGATTCGAACCTCGGAATGGCTGGACCAAAACCAGCTGCCTTACCACTTGGCGACGCCCCAATTGCGCGAGCGAATAAGGATTTTACCATAAGCTTTGCGCTTGCGTCGCTATGCTCGCTCTTATGGGCGACGCCATATTGCTTCTTTGGTTTACATCTTCGTGCATGAGACCTACTTCAAGTTCAACAACCTCCAGAGTCTATATCCTCTGATTGATAAGTGCCTGAGCTAAGTCTAAGGCTACGGCTGCATTTTCCTGACCACTCACCATAGTAGCCAGGCTCTTTACCCTTTCTTCACCCTCTAAAGCTTTGATTTTTACAATGGTTGTCTCTTTTGCATGCTGTTTTTCAACAAACAAATGATTGCCCGCCGCAGCAGCAATGACAGGTTGATGCGTAATACATAAAACTTGCCGCAATTGTGCCAGCTTTGCCAGTTTATCGCGCATAGTTTGCAAAATACGGCCGCTGAGCCCAGCATCAATTTCATCAAAAATTATGGTTGGCGCATCATCAATGCCGACCACTATTGATTTAATGGCCAGCATAATTCTTGACAGTTCGCCACCAGAGGCAATTTTGGCCATAGGCAAAAGCGCTTGGCCTGGATTGGGTGAAATCATAAATTCAATGCTGTCAAAACCGGATGATCCAATTTCAGGCAGCTGCTCAAAAACAATTTCAAATTGGCAACGCTCCATGCCTAATTGCGATAATTCAGTTATAATTCTTTGTGAAAATTCTTTTGCCAGCTTCTTTCTGGTTTTACTTATCGTTTCACTTGTGTCAGCCAACTTTTCTTTGATGTTTTGCAACTGTTGCTCAACTTCATTTGCTTGCACTTGAGCATTTTCCAATTTATTTATTTCTTGCGCAAGCACATTGCGGCGCTCTATAGCCTGAGCCAAATCAGGCCCATATTTGCGCTTGATTGTGGCCAGCTGTGCCAGCCTGTCTTGCAATTGCTGCAATATTTCCGGATCGACTTCTAACTTGCTTTTATAGTGCCGTATATTATCTTTTGCTTCTTCCAGCAAAGCGAGGGCTTCTTTAAGAGAATTTATTATGGAGCTAAGATCACCGTCCAGCTTGCTTGCCCGATCAAGACTACTGACGGCAGTTTGCAAAGCATCAATTGCATTCATAGTTGCTTGGGCATTCGCTCTTGCTTGTTCATCGGCGGAACTGATGCCATCACCTCCGGTTTCACCCGTCAGGGCCTGATAGGCGACGCTAGCTGCTAAATCCAGCTGAGATACATTAGCCAATACTGTATGTTTCTTTTCCAGCTGCTCATCTTCGCTGGCATCACTTAGATTTGCTCCCTCCAATTCCTGTAATTGAAAGCGGGCAAAATCAAGGCGGCGCATCCGTTCTTCTTCAGATATCCGCAGCGCGTCTAATTCTTTTTGCTTATCTATTTTGTTTGCATATAACGAAGCCATTTTTGCTAAAGCCTTCTCATGACTTTGATCTGCCAAAGCATCGATAATATTCAATTGTGCTTGTCCAGAAAGCAATGTGCGGGCTTCATGCTGGGCATGCACATGGATAAGCATGGGCTTGAGTTCATTAACACTGGCTTGATTGACTAAGATGCCATTGATGCGAAAACGAGAGCCTGTCTTACTAATCTCTCTCACTACTGAAAGTGTTTCCTGATCAGTCCCTTCATCAATTAACTCTTGGTTTTTAAGCCAACTGTTCACTGCCGGTTTGGCAATAAACATTCCTTCGATAAGTGCTTTTTCGGCGCCTGTACGAATAAATCCTGGTCCGGCCTTATCTCCTAAAAGAATATTGAGCGCATCAATAAGAATTGACTTGCCTGCTCCTGTTTCGCCAGTGAGAACATTCAGCCCATCGCGACAGATCATTTCCAGATCTTCAATCAAAGCAAAGTTTTTAATATGCAAGCTTTGGAGCATAGATTGCTATCTCGTCCATAAACGGTAACCGATATTATATCCCGCCTTTGTCAACAAATATCTTCATTAAAAACCAGTAGAAATTGAACTTTTTGTGTGCATTTTTCGTCTATTAAGGCAGCCAACTAGCTAAAAATAAGGCTTCTAGTGTCTAGACATATTGTATGTGCAGGAGGTAGAATGGAATTCGAATGGGACGAGCAAAAGAATTATTTAAATCTAGTCAAGCACGGCTTCGGCTTTTCGATTGCTGAAAGATTCTTTAAAGGCAAAGTTTTTGAGAAAATCGACAACCGTAAGAATTATGGCGAAGAAAGGTTGATTGCTATAGGTGAGGTTAATGGAGAAATATTGACCATGGTTTATACGATTCGAAATGAGAATATCTACCGAATCATTTCAGTAAGGAGGGCAAATAGAAATGAGCGAAGGACGTATAGTACGATACAAGAAAGGCATGAAAGATGATACTGATTGGGCACGAGTTAAAGCGATGACCGATGATGACATTGACTTTTCAGACAATCCAGAGACAGATGAGGCCTTCTGGGCAGACGCTAAACTTGTATTACCGGAGCCGAAGGCATCCATAGGCATTCGCCTAGATCGCGACATAGTGGACTGGTTTAAGAAACAAGGCGCCGGCTATCAAACCAGAATGAACGCCGTTTTGCGAACATACATGGAAAATCAAAAACCCTCCAGCAAGCGCCGTAAGCATGCCTAATATCGAGATACATTCTGCCCATTTAAACCGACGCCAGATCGTAGGCATTGTAGGGGTCGATTGCATCGACCCATTTATAAACGGGCGGATGCAATCCGCCCCTACAATTCGCACCATCCGCCCCTACATAGAACCGTTTCATAGCGGCGTTTCGGAATCGTTCCACTAATTGGTTTGACTTAATGCATGAATACTTATTTGTGCGGCCAGTTGTTTGGCAATTGAGATAAAAGCTTGTGAGACTGGGTGCAGCGGATCCATTACCACAATTGGCTTGCCCTCGTCGCCACCCTGACGAATAGCTGGATCTAGCGGTACTTCGCCTAAGAATGGCACTGCCATCTCTTCGGCCAGGCGCTTGCCGCCGCCATGACCAAAAATATCGACACGTTGCGCGGGATCAGTTGTTCCAGGCAACTGGAAATAACTCATATTTTCCACAAAGCCAAAAACAGGCACATTCATTTGTTTAAACATCGCCATGCCCTTGCGCCCATCAAGAAGTGCCACTTCTTGCGGTGTAGTGACAATGACACCACCAGCCATTTGGGTAGCCTGCACCATGGTCAACTGCGCGTCGCCTGTGCCGGGCGGCATATCGACAATTAAATAATCTAATTCACCCCAATCAACGTCACGCAAAAACTGGCGAATGGCTTTGTCTAACATAGGTCCACGCCAAATAATAGGCGTGTCTTTAGCAACAAAGAAAGCCATAGAAATACATTTAACACCATAGTTTTCTACCGGCTTAATACGATTGTCTTTTGCTTGCGGCTGCTCTTTATCCACGCCCAACATCAAAGGCACATTTGGTCCGGTAATATCAGCATCCAATATGCCAACCCGTGAGCCAAGATGAGCCAATGCTGCCGCAATATTGATAGCCACAGTGGTTTTGCCCACACCACCTTTACCTGAAGTAACCGCAATAATATTTTTTATGCCCGGCACAGGCTCTTTGCCTGCTGGTTGCACTCGCTGGCTGGCCACGGTTGCTGCTGATTCTATCTCAACTTCAGTCACCCCCGGCACAGCCGCCAGGGCTTGTTTGCAATCGCCTTCAATTTTTTCTTTAAGCGGGCAAGCCGGTGTGGTCAACGTCAGTTTAAAACCAACTTTGCCGCCTGCCTGCACCCTCACTTCCGAGACCATGCCCAGGCTGACAATGTCGCGATGTAAGTCAGGATCTATTACTTTGGTGAGAGCTTTCATCACTTGCTCTGCTGTAATTTGTTGTCCCGTTTCTTGTTTTTTGATACCGAACATTTTGTTAGCGCTGCCTTTTTATTTTTATCTACTTCATTAGTGAAAAGGGCTCAGTAAACCTCGCCCCTACAACTACTCGGAGCAAGCGCCTGCACTACGTTTATTTTAAAATATGCCTAATTGCATTTTTGCGTCTTCGCTAGCCATTTCTCTTGGGTCCCAGCGCGGTGACCAGACTAATTCTACCTTTGGTTCTTTCACCCAGGGTAATTTCTTCAAAGCTTGATGGACTTGTCCTTGAATTACAGCTCCCAGCGGACAAGCGGGGCTAGTTAAAGTCATCTTGACTGTGACATCGCCCTCATTAATTTCTACGCCATAAACCAAGCCCAGATCAACAATATTGACACCTAATTCCGGGTCAATCACTGTTTTTAAGTTTTCTTTTACTACATCTTCTTGCAATGTCGACATGGCAAGTCTTCCCCCAAAATTCAAAGGCAATTCTGCCATAAGTATGTCACAAATTAACCAGCAATCAAAGCAATTTCTTACAAAGTCTTGACATATGGGGCTGATGTCAAAAAACTTCTTGCCACAAAAATGTCACGGACTATCGTTAAACTCAACAACTGTTACGACCACAATTTAACATTGGTACTAATAATCATCTATCACTCTAGACACTTATGTGGTAAACTAATAATGCAGGATAGAAAATTACTTCAGATTTTGCGAGGACATGGCTGTATAGAGCTTCGCCAAAAAGGTTCACATATAAGAATTAAATGTAAGCATTGCTTTTCTACAGTCCCAAACCACAATGCAGAAGATTTAAGATTAGGCACGCTAAAACAAATTCAGAAAGATTTAGAGCCATGTCTGGGTAGAGAATGGTTAAAGAAAAGATATGAATAATTACACTGTAAAATATAAGCGAATGGAAGATGGTTGGTGGTTAGCTACTGTTGACGGCGTGGCTGGTTGTCTCACTCAGGGACGTACTATTAATCAAACTCGACGACGCATTAGAGAAGCATTGTCATTATTTGTTGAGGATGCTTATACGGCCAAGTTAATCGATAATATTCAATTATCTGCCAAAGTACAGCAAGCATTGAATCAATTCAAAGCCGTGCGTAAGCGTGCAAACGAAGAAATGATCAGGCTGCAAGAATCCGCCAACAAAGCCGTAACTCTTTTGATTGAAGGCACAAATATGGGTATGCGTGATGCCGGAGAATTATTGGGTCTGTCGCATCAACGTATTCACCAGATTCTGCATAGATCTAGCGCTGGGAAAGTTAAAGCTAATCGCCTTACGAAATTATCAAATTAACTAAAAAAAGAAAATGAGAAATAAGAAGCTGGCTAAGTGGCTGTTTGAAGAGTTACGGGCCAGCGCTAGAATACATTTAAAGAAAAACAAAAGAGGCTCAGGGGCAACGACGTAATCGTCACCACCTGAGCGGCGCTTATCCGTGTGTGCGTCACACTGGCCATGGAATGGGGCGATCACCCCCAGGACGATCAATAGCGGCGGCCGTCGACCGGAGGTCCGCATAAGCCTGATCAGTTGCTGGGCCAGGCTTTTCGCTGCGGAGTAATTCTTCGGCCGCACACCGAAGATGATCCGGAACCAGTCTTCGAACACGCGGCAGCAACTCGTGCGCCACCGGCTTTCCCTCAATATAATCAGCCCCGGCATCGAAGAGTCTGGCACGCTCTTCGTCATGCCCTGCGCCCGGTTCTCGGTAGCTCGCCGCCATTTCGTGTAACGCTAACGCGCGGTTGGCAGCATATACGCGTCCTAGCACCGTATAAAATTCCGGCATCACCGCCTCCGGAAAAAAGTCGGTTCTGTGTCTGTTCCAGGCGGCGTCACAAGATTGCCGCCCGCAATCAAAACAACGGGGTGCGCCATCCGTGGCGCACGGATTGGAACATCATTCAACCCTCCTCCTATTCAGGCACTATCCACTCTGCCCACGCCTCCGCCTCTGCCCGGGCGGCTTCGGCACGCTGCTCAACGAACAGCCCAGACAAGGCTGGTCCTCGGAAAAATTGATCAGATTCAACCTGAACGTCCCCAACAATCTCTTCCAAGGAATCAACCTGCTGCAAGTCATCCGTTTCCCACAGATGAGCTACATACTCACCAGCAGCGGCACTAGCCAAGGCGCCCAACCTGGCTGCTTCCGCCCATGCTGCAATAGCACGACTGTGAGCTGGCGCTGGCTCAATTTCATCCGCCCGTCGCTGCAATTCAACCAGCATTTTTGCAGCCGCCGCAGCCGCAACCACACGGTCAGTCAATTTCCAAGCAGTATCCACAGCGTGGCTGACCTTAATGGCAATGACTTCCAGCTCAGGGCGCAAGGACTCCCAACCATGATCGGGCGATCCAGCCTCGCAGACGGATAACTCATTGAAAAGCTCCTTCAGGAAGTATTGGACGCACGTCCATTCGCCAAGAGCCAAGGACCTCACCAACTTCATGATAGCCGTCGCAACTGACATGTTTGCTCTCCCTCCCATGACTTGAGAGAAAGTCTCTCAGTCTCGCCACGCGGTGAGATCCTGAGAAACTTTTCTAAACATACAATTCTGGCTTGGGGGCTTTCTCTCATCCATGAGATAAAACGCTCCCGAAAGGGCCGCGAACGGAGTCGCAACCTGGGAGCGGGGGTATTCACTGCTAGCGAGCCAGCTTGGCCCGTGCTTCGATTACCATGTCAATCATGTCGGCAGGTGTATCGAGCACGCTTGGCTCCCTGTTGGCGATGATGATATCGAACTCTTTCTCACATGCCGCGACCCAAGAAGCGGTATCGACTGAATCGGCACCGAGTTCGTAAAAGTTCCTCCGGTCAGGTAGATCCTCGGGTTTCATATGGAGTCCCGCGCAGATGAGCCCCCGAACAAACTGCGTCGTTGCCTCAACCTCAGCCTCTGACAAGTGTTTGGAGTGATTCATCGGACTTGCTCCGCAATTGAGGTCATGTGCAGGATGGTAGCGGCGTCACGAGATCGCCGCCCGCAATCAAAACGACATGGTGTGCCATCGCTTGTAGAGCTGTGCGACTAATTGGTTGGTACGCCCAACTCATCGCACAAAGCCCACACAAGCGCGGCAACTTCCCGCAGAGCCAGAACCAACCACTGCGGCTCGTTGGTATGAGCGTTAATAGTGTGGATCTGGCAGTTGATTCCTTTGCGCCGGAGAAAGGCGCGGGTGACGACATGCTGCCGAAGCAGCTGGCGGCGTGTGGCCACGAGGTTCAAGATGGCGTCGACAGATGGAAATGATCTGACAACAAAGTCGTCATACCCATCTACCGTCAGATTCGGATCGAAACAGCACTCATACATCGCATCCAGCGAGTCCAGTGTGTCCGGGATAACCCACGGGCCGCGCGGGGTTTTGGCGTCAGAGGAGCTGATAATCGTTACCCTGACCCGCTCGAGAGATGGTGGCTTGGGGGTGTGCTGCCATAGCCAAGCCATTGAGACTATCTCAGTGATGGGCGGTTCCCACTGCCATGACTGCTGAGGGATGAGTCTGGCATTGAAACTGTCCAGACCGGCAACCTCTGGATCCCGAATCATATACGGGGCGCTGAGCATGAAGATCTCATCTCTAATCTTCAGCCCGCGATTCACGAGATCAACGATCCAATCGAAGTTTGGCTTTGCATAGAGGGGCGTTGTCCCATGAGCAAAAACAATTCCATATTGCTTGCTCAACGGAGCAAAGCCGTCCAGGCAGCCCAGCGCCTCCAGCAAACTCCAGGACTCCTGGCGGATCAGATCACCGTACAGGCTTTCCCGCCCTGGAATATCCATATCAGGATCAGGAACTTTGATGATTGTTCCATCTTCCCTGCGTGGCACCCACAGCGCCTGGGTGATTGATCGCAGACCAGCCGGTCCATTGGCTGGATCGTATTTGCCATCGCGATCATGCAACTCGATCAACCTTTCCAGCTCAGGCGCTGGGTCCAAGAATCTGGCAACTGCTTCTTCCGCCGAATTGAATCGGCTCATATTCATTGGTCACCTCTCTCTCGTAGACGTCGATCATCGATCATCATCGAATCGAGCTGCCCACCTTCTGCTCATGCCACTGCCGCTGCAGCATGATGACCACCGCTATCGAAGACAATGCTTTACCTTCTTACCATCGAAGGTAATTGTCAGTTGTCTTAGTTAGTGGTGCCGGCCGGCTTTGTTGATAATAATCTATGATCTAAAGGATGGATCGAAACGCTTTACCCTGGCATTTTCGGCAAATCAAAATCAAGTCCACATCTCATGAATATAGCCAAGTTCTTAGTTTGTCCGCAAAGCCCACACCTCGCCGGGTAACAGCTTCTAATCGCTCAGCCACTGCCCAAAATACAAAGTCAATTGCATATTTTTTATATTATGATTTTCCAAGTTTCCGCTTTACAGCTAGCACTAGCTAGCGCTAGCCAGCAGTCAAGAGATCACAAATTCCATCAACCAGCCTAGCACTAAATATAACTGTCCTGATTTTCATCCATTTTGGGTTGATTATTGCGATCTGCACAAAATTTGTGCAAGTGGGCCAAACCTGCACAAATTATTTGTATTTTTGTGCAGGATCTCGAAAAAGACCAAGATAAGTACAATAATCACCATAAATTTGGTACGATATTTGACAGATACATGGTATAATTGAATTTTCGGATGAAGCATATGCCATTTGACCCTACTAAGCCATATAACGATCTTCCAGAGTTACCGCCGCCAGTTGGGCTTGAAACTAATGCAGTGCTAAAACGATGCATTGCCGCACGCGCTGCTGTGGCAGAGTTAAAAGGCGTGGGAGATACCATACCAAATCAGGCGTTATTAATTCGCTCAATCGGTCTGCAGGAAGCCAGATCTTCATCGGAAATTGAGAATATAGTCACTACGACGGACAATCTATACCAGGCTTTGGCTGATTCTATCGACAAAGTAACACCCGCAACCAAGGAAGTTTTGCGCTATCATGAAGCGCTCAACGCTGGCTATGACTGGTTACAGAAAAAACCAGTTCTGACCACCACTCTGTTTTGTGAGTTGGCCAGTCGCATAAAACAATGTGAAATGAACGTCCGAACCATCCCCGGGACCCGAATAGAAGAAAGCGGGCGACGCAATGTGATCTATACACCTCCAGAGGGCGAGCAGATCATCCGCGGGAAATTGAAGAACCTTGAAGAGTATA
>Ga0207053_10161_pt1 | contig 17969 bp, 22 predicted proteins | sample Alteio_BWMinCont_59_FD_153290 | JGI IMG/M metagenome (GOLD analysis project Ga0207053, IMG submission 153290) | Enriched cells from forest soil in Barre Woods Harvard Forest LTER site, Petersham, Massachusetts, United States -... | ecosystem: Environmental > Terrestrial > Soil > Temperate forest >...
GATAACTGCGCGTAGTCAATAACAATTCTTAAATCTTCTGTCTTATTCACAATCATCTGACACATTGCGCCAATGTGATAACTTATAACCTGCTATATAGTTTTTCTGCTTTTGGCGAGGGATGACAGAGTGAAAAACACACAGCGGCAGGTAATTATTGCCGGCAACTGGAAAATGCATAAGACTACCCGACAAGCAACTGCTTTGGTTGAAGAAATTCAATCAGCGGCAGACGGCGAAAAAAACTTGCCGGAAATTGTTTTAATCCCTCCTTTTACCGCGCTAGTAGCGGTAGAAAAATGCTTGCGGAAAAGCGCTATAAAATTAGGTGCGCAAAATATGGACTGGCACGATGAAGGCGCTTTCACCGGCGAGATTTCACCATTGATGCTTACCGATTTAAATGTGCAATATGTTCTTGTTGGCCACTCTGAGCGCCGCCAATATTTTGGTGAAACCAACACCACCACTCCTTTGCGAATTAAAGCGGCCCTGACTCATGGCATTAAGCCAATATTGTGCGTAGGCGAAATGATTGATGAGCGTGAAGCCGGCTTAACTGACGCGGTTGTCAGCCGCCAGGTTGGTGCTGCGCTGGGTGAATTAAATTCAGAGCAATTTTTTCATGTGAGCATAGCTTATGAACCTGTCTGGGCAATCGGCACAGGCAACCATTGTGCTGCTGCTGAAGCTAATCGTGTTTGTGGCATGATTCGCAAAACTGTGGCTGCCCTTCTAGCTCGCCTGGAAGACAGCACTGGCAATGGCGAGCCATTCAACGCCAACAGACTGCCTATTCTTTATGGCGGCAGTGTTAAAGGCAGCAACATTGCCGAGTACGTAAAACAAGAACATATTGATGGCGCCCTTGTTGGCGGCGCTAGTCTAATCAGTGAAGAATTTCTGGCTATAATCCAAGCTGCTCAGGAACGGGTCAAACGGGCGGCTAAAGCCACCCCTAGTAATACCCCAACGGCCCATAGATAAAGGAACTGAAAGCAAAGTAGTGTTGATAAAAAATAGATTCGGAAATACAGTGGGAACGGAGCGCGGCGAGGAGCCGTGCACAGCGGCCGAATGGCATATGAGTTATGCCATTCGGGCTTGCCGCTGCTGTTTTCGGCGGTACGCGCGTCTGAACGAGCGGAGCGAGGGCAGGCAGCACTTATAATTTGGAGAGGTGTCGGAGCGGTCTAACGTGCAGTCCTGGAAAGACTGTCTGCGCCAAAAGCGCAGCGAGGGTTCGAATCCCTCCCTCTCCGCCAATCAGGCTAAGAAGCCCACACAGTCACCATTTCGAGTTTTGTCCCTTCTGAGTATGGCCCCTTTTGTGGCCCCTCAGCAACTGAAAGAAAGTTTTTCATACGCTTTTCGTTCTCTTTAGCAGCACCATCAATAAATCTTGCATAGTGCTTAAATAAAGTCTGCATAGAGACATGTCCAAGGACGCGTGACAGCCAACCTGGGTCACAGCCTTGAGTTAAGCATGTGCTGGCAAATGTATGTCGCAATTGATAGCTTGGCCGGTGACGTATCTCTGCCCGTTTGCAAGCTAATCGCCATTGCCTATCTAAATGCGTATTAATTGGCTGACCACTGCTAGACAGAAATACATGATCTTCTATATTTTTTGTTTTGGATTCCTGCAAATCTAAAAGTGTTTGTTTTACAGGTGAAAACATCGGTATCACCCTCACGCTGCTGGTGGTTTTTGGTGTGCCCTCCTTACCAAAAACCCGACCACGGCGAATGTAGATTTCATCGCGTCGAAAATTTATATCGCTCCAACGCAAAGCAAGCAATTCATTAGGTCTAGCACCACTCCATGCTTGACAGACAAAAAATGGACGACATTGTGCAGGCAACGCATTGATAATGGCAGTTAATTCATCCAAAGAATAGAACAGCAAGGTGGCAAAGCACATGCAGGGCAACTATTGCGAATCATTGAGATACAATTCCCTACGCAATTATTTGGCGATCACGAAATAAATGCTGCTGCAATCATCGATGCACTAAAACAAAATTGCGGTAAGTATTATGGCACCGCCGGACCAAAGTTCATTGAATATCTAGTAAATAAACATGCTGACTTCCCGGCACTGAGTGCCGATGTTCACAACGGCTTAGAAACTGCAATAAAGCAATTAAAAACAGCGGTAGGGGAATCACTATCTCAAGAGCAAATGCGGGCAATGAAGCGTTTTGCATTAGTTTTAGTGGCGGGCAAGCTCGCGCGTGAAGCTAATCTACTGTCCTTTAACGAGACATCTATCGATACAGGAATTATTGCCATATTCAGAAATTGGCTTGAATGCGCTCCTGCATTGCGTGATTCAGAGCGGGGCATTGCAGCGGTGCGAGATTTTATTCAACGTCATCAATTAGGACGCTTTATATCTTTAAAAGACTGCAACCCGGATATAACACGTGATTTAGCAGGCTACAAGGACGATGATGTGTACTTATTGTTTGAGGCAGCTTTCAAAGAAGCCTGTGGTGAATTCAGTCCAAAGGACGTAGCACGGGCACTGAAAGAGCGTGGACTATTAAAAATTGACCGACCAGATCGTTTGAAATGTCGCAGGATGGTGGATTGTAAGTCTGTTTCATTTTATGGTATTAAGAAAGAAATCATTGGACATGATGATGAGGCGCCGCATGATATTGATGCAGGCCAGATTTCGCGCTTTTTGTACGCCCCTTGTCCGGTCGATTTTAGAAGAAAGTGGGACGAAGATGCTTATAGTTAGAGGGATTTGTACAGTTGTCCGGTCTTGTACGGTCAAAATGGAACAAGAATTAAATGAGCAAGCAAATAAACTTTCTTCAAATACATTTTTTTACCGGACAATCTGTACAACCATACAAAAGCCAGTCCCAGTATGAATTTTGGATGAACTTCTGATAGCAAGTAAACGGACAAGGTTTGGACAAATCGAACAAATTAGTAGCGGACAATATAAATGAATCAAAGACATATAAGTATTTTTCGTGAGCGCTTTGTTAACAGAGAAGATGCTTATTACCGGCGGTGGGCATACGGTGACAATTATGGCTATAGAGCGGTATATGCGCCAGTAACAGCATCACTCATTTGTGCTCATCTTGTAGGAAAAATCACTCTTGCATTGCCAGCAATTGATGTCAATGGTTTATGTAAATGGTGTGCCTGGGATTCTGATACTGAAGATGGCAACCTAGAAAAAATCGAAAGCACATTACTAACGTTAGGTTGGCATTCGATAAGAGAAGCACACAGACCAGGACGAGCAGGACATCTTTGGCTACTCTTTGACTTTGCTGTCGCGGCTAGAGATGTTATTTTATTCGGCAGACAAATTAGTGAACGAACTGGCATTCCTCGTGGAACAATAGAATTTTTCCCAAAACAGGCGAGTGCAGAAAAATTAGGCGGTGCGCTAAGACTGCCATTAAGCGCCCATCGCAAACCAGGCGCAGGCAATTGTATAGGCTGGTTTGAAACTGTGCCGAAAGATGTGCATAGCCAATTAGAATGGTTTAGCCTGCAACCACTAAACCCTGGTAAGCGCATATCAGAGATAGCACAAATGCCATTTAAAGAAAATCATTCGTTGACCAGGCGAAGCTACCATTATCAGAGAAATACAGGCGCTATTAGTAGGGTTACATTTGATTTAGCAATCTCCAGGATTAATGCCAAACCTGGCTCCAATGGCTGGTGGTCAGGGCATTGTCCAATAATTTCTGCGCATCACAATGGAGATCGAAATCCTAGCCTGGGCATTAAAAGAGCAGAAGATGGGGGCGCAATCGTTAAATGTTGGAATGATTGCCTACCCAAAGACATTTATGATCGATTACGAAGACAGAAATAAGCATTAGCGATAATAGATGTGCTCAATAAGGGGGTGGCATTTAATATTCTTGAACCCATCAACAAAGGTTTAAGTCCGCAAATATATTTTTTGCTAAAAAGCGTTTTCAAGGAACCCCAAAATTTTTTTTGTGAATTTGCTAACTGCTTGGCAAGATTCTTCAAGGGAGCGAACACTTTAGCTAGAGCTAATCATTGCAGCGATCTGAAGACAAAATAATTTGGAGTCAATAATATTTCAACGGCAGATTCCTTGAAGAAATATTGTTGTCCAAATCAATAAAGTTTTGCATGTAAACTAAATTAATCAACAATCTTCTGTCTATTTATCTTTTTCAATAGATGCAGACAACTCTGTGTACTTTTTCGTGTCTTGATTGGCAAAATTCAATTTACCCAAATGTCGATATGCTATTGCACGGATTTTATTGAGGCGCATAGCTGGGATCTAGATTAATGCTTTTAGTTAAATCTTCAATCGCCTTTTTATAGTTTTTGTCATTGATAAATACAAATGCTCGATTGTAGTAAGCATCAGCATATTCCGAATCTAATTTTGCAGGGCGTTCCATCTACCGGACGGATACGAAGCTGAATCTTATTATACTGAATCGGAACTAACAGCTTTATATACCCGCGTCAACAAAAAGAATCCGCGATGGGCAGAGTCGGAAATCGTCGGCGTCTTCTTGAAAGATGGCTCTTTGGAGCAATTCGACTACGGCTATAGTCCGCTTGGATCGAAAGACGGCAGCAAAGTTTATTACGTACACCAGACCAAACCAATTGGCGAATTGAGGGGATTGGCTGCTACCCTAGGAGGCAACGAAATATCCGTATTCGACAGGACAACAAGATCTATTTCGGTAATCGCCAGACCGAAGAGCGGATACCTGGACCAACCAATGCTTAGTCCCGACGGTCGACAGCTTGCCTATGCATTGTGCGACACCGTCAATGGTGACTACGGAGGACCGGTTGGCATTGGAAGCGTAGATTTGTCCACTGGAACAAAAAGTATTCTTGTGCCACCAACTAAACATCATGATCTGTTTGACCTTATCAATGACATATTTTGGATCGACGATCAGCTCATTGCCATTCGCAAGATTGCTCTAACCGATGGAACCCCCTATCTGGCTGATGCGTACGATGGGGAAGTAATCAATGTCAGCAGCGGACCAAAGCAGATCTACAAAAGTCCGGAGGCAATCGACACGTTCGCCAAGCTAGAAGCCTTTCCGAATGACGATCACACCATCACCGTTGTGGATGGAAAAAGCTGGATCGTCAATCCATATACTGGAAAGATCATCAAGCCAAGAGAACTACCACCACCTAAAGGAATCTTCAGCCCGGATCATACTCGTTGCGTGCGTAGAAAAGGCTGTGTGCTCGAAGTCTTTGATTTGAAGACCGGTAAAGTACCCTGTCACTTAGATGCTCCAGAATCATCATTTGGATCTGGGTGTCTTGAACCAAAGATTGTCTGGTCTACCGATTCATCAAAGCTAGCCATCATCATTGATACAACAAAGAAAGACCATAGGGTCTTCGATCGCAGCAAGTTGCTATTGTTGGATTTGGAGTACGAGTAGCATAGGATCTACGCCCTAATCATTCACTATGCGATGCTGAGCTGGCAAGGGTTTCGAAATCATCATTAACCATGATGTCCAAGAGGATGACATTAATATTTCAATATCCAGCTGCTAGTTTACTTCTTCTCGTTTAGGCTCTGGCAGTTTTTCCATAATTCATCATGTAACAGATTCTTTTTCTTACCACGATCAAGACAAAGCTCCAGCTCAAGTTTAGTTAGGTGTCGTAAAAATGCATATCTGGTTTTGATTTTCTGCAAGAGAATGGATGGATCGATCCAGGCATGGGGCGAAACCTGAGGTTTAAGGCGTTCCCAGGAGTATTTATCAACTTGTAATTTGCTCAGCAATTCCTCACCATCAAAATTTTTCGGACCTGCATACAATCCTCTATCCTGCCAGCATTTCAATACAGCCATTGTTCTAACTAGCTCTTCATTGAAGGGAAGCTGTCCATATTGGTTAAGGTCAAAAATATCTCTGGGATTGTTTCTTTGGAAAGCGGCGCGTATTTTTTCTGCTATAGCTTCTTCCGGTTGAAATACTGGTACTAGAGATGGTCTAAATTCTAGAAACTTAAACCAGCTTTCTTCTCGCAAAGGACATTTCTGGGTGGGCAACAAAACTGGGCGACGAAAACTACATTCTATAGATAGCGCATTATCCGAGCGGTTTTCCCAACCATCTTCTGGCTGATCATCATAAACAAAAAAGTGTAGATCTACTCGAAGAGTGTCCTGGACAGGTTCATCATCAATAATTGGCCCAATCTTCCAATGAATATCGTGAATGGTTTGCCCGTCAAATGCATTAAGCAGTTTGTAGTAATACTCATCGGCAGTTATGCCGCCATCAGAAAGCTGTTGATAAGAAATGTCCACGAAATCCACATCGCGGGAAAATCTGCTTGGCGTTCTGGCAAAAACTTTCCGTAAAGATATGCCGCCCTTAAAGCACATATGGTTAAGCATGCCAATTTGGTTTAAATGCTGTAGCAGATAACAAAATAATTTTTGACAGCATGGCACTGAGCGGTCTGCCTTGTTCTTGGAAATGAGTAGCTTTGTTGGATTTCATGATATTCTTAAGACTTAACTCAAATTGCTACCATATTGGTAGTATTTCAACCATTAATCACTCTTAAATGATAGCATATATGGCTACTATATTAGTAGCGTTTACAGCATAGTTTAAAGAATTGTTCTCCTGAAGACGGGCTTATAACTTCAAGAAACCGCGGTTTTCATCTATTGAAGATATTGTCTGATAAGCACAATCATTTCCTGTGCCAAAATTATATAGTCAGTAGCATCCGAAGCTCTTTCAGCTGTGAATAGAACAGGTGGCCAGCTTTTAGCTAGATCGCACTCCGCCTCAAAAACCCACATGGTAACATTTCCGCCTACTCTCGCATTGCGGCCATAACACATTTCCCCGGTAGGCAGAATTGCGTCAATCTGAAGAGGAATCATGCAATCTGTAAAGACTACTTTGCTGACCAAGCCTGAATCTATAAGGGTTTTACGAGCTTCATCCTTTTCTGCCTTTAGCTGATGCTCAAATTGATTTTCATTTTCATATTCTTCCGGGATAATCCAGCTCATTTGTCCCACACAGCCCCGATCAGGCAGGAAGTACATCACCGGTTTTCGTGATGTGCCATCTTCCGTTATACATGCTAAAAGCACATTCTAAAAGCCAGCCAGACTTTACTAAATCAGACACTCCAAGCGGTACGGAGACTGGACCAAATTCATCATATTGATATTGCTCACCTGCACAATAAATAAACCACAATTTGCCGGATTTAACACGCGATACCATATATAAAGGTTCCGAGTCGCGAATATTTTCAAGTCCTTTTCTATTCTTTTTGGCATTAGCAACAAATCTCTTCAATACAGCGGCGGCTTGCATTGCACCAACGACCGTGCTCGTATCAAATTCCAAAAATTGCTGACGAAAATTTAGAGGAAGATATTTTTTACTTATTAACCATTCTATAAATTCTTCTGTAATTTTTGTAGCTGCTTTTTTAAATTCATGAGACGCATTAACCTTATAATTTAAAAAGAATAAAACAAGCCCACGGAAAAGATGCGCCAGATCAGATGCCTGATACATATCGCATGTTGTTTGTATTCCGCTCGACTTTGTAAGAACAACCGAGACTGGCTGTTTGACTTTCATTAATACACTGCCAAATGTATCAATATAATACCTGAGTATAATAATCGTATGTTCGTAGTCTTTATAAGGCGCTAGTTTAAATTCTGATTTGTTGCGATCCAAAAACTCTTCTAAAGCATAAGTCAAAGGAACGAAGGTTGGTTTATCCAATTCATTTGCCAGTGTATTACTTTGTTTGTTGTTCATGATGATTTGGCAGCTTTTTAGCAGAATCCTAACGGTCTTTTAGTAGTTTCTACTAAAGTCCCGCATAATAGCCACATTTTCTGGTGGCTGCAAGTCTGGGAATACATCAAAGACGCTTTGCTTCTTCAGCCGAGCATCAAGATGATCCATCAACCATTCCATCGGCCTAAGAGACTGCTTTTCGTTATCAAACCAGGCAGGAAACCATTCTCGGCTATAGATAATTGCCTCTTCAATACTGCCTGGCGCATATGAATCAATTTGTTCATTGACCTGCTCTGTTATTAAATCAAGATTCATAAGTGCCCCAGCAACATACATATTTTGCTTTAGTGCATCGTCCAGAGCCTTGATTGCTGCCACTGATTTTCCCTCAGTCAAATAAAGCAGAAGCGCCCACGAGAATTTGCTGCAGGTAGCAGGCTCGTCTTTCATAGTTTGGAGCAGCTGCTTTGCCTCTTCGTATTCATCTGCTTCAATAAGAGCTGGTGCAAGTACATAGCGCACTCCCTGGTTGTCGCTCTTGTTCAGACGAATAAGCTCACGCAAGCACGCAAGCGCCTCTTTATCATCGTCATAATCTTCCCAGAGATTTCTTGCATAGCCAAATAGAGCCCGCATATATGGTCTTGTCTCAAGAATTGACCAAAAATTACCAACTTCTTTCTTGAAAATTTCTTCTCCTAGTGCGCGTCTTCCTGCCTCCATACCTTGACGATAGAGCGAAATTGCCTGAGTATAAGTCTTGGCCGTCTCTTCAGCCAGAAGAACATAAGCATCTGCACAATCAGCAGAAATTTTTAGTGCTTCCTTGGCTAAGGCAATGCGCTTTTTGCTTGACGCTGTAGCAAAAGCATCATAGATTTTTGCCTGAGCTAATTCCAATGGCGTTTCTGCCAACAGCTTAATATCATCAAGCCGTTGTCCAGAAATATGTTCACCAACAAATGCATTCATTTCCTCCAAAGAATTGAATTGCATATTTTTCATCAGTTGGTGACTATATGCAGAAATTTTTTCAATTGCCCGTCTATCATGAATGGGGGTAGGTTCCGGCTCGGATTTTGCTTTCTTTGTCATAGTCAATTTATTCTTAATATCGATCTTTTTATCTTTACGGAGTCGTATTTTGCTGCCAGATAATCAGATCGCATTGCACCTAACGGCTGTCTCTTACTGAGCATAATTAAGTAGAGTAATTCGGGTTTCCTGCGACTTGCGCTTTAATATTATTGCATTAAAATCCAGCTAAGCTCAATAAACCACGACCAAATTTTTATTGCCAGGCTTGCTTCTCGGGCGCAAGTCGGACTATAAGTCCTAGAAGTTCATTTGCTTGCAAGGTAAAATTGTGATAATCTTTAACCATGACTACATCAAAAGGCGTAATTATGCACATAAAATCAAAAAAGCTGACATGGTCAAATGCAAATTTGCAAAATTCTGCTGAAAGAAATGCGCTTTTTCAACATGAAGAAAAAAAAGCTGGGCAACGTGTTAAACAGGCATTTAATAAGCTCAAATCTCAAGGTATAGTGGACGAACATGGTAATCTGCTTTCAAACGAATTGCCTAAAGACATGCAGCAAAATTCTCAGTGTGATTTTGGTGGCTGATGCAGCCCAAAATGATTATTGTCGCCGGACCGCCAGGAAGTGGTAAGTCTACGGCGTTTCCAGTTAAGGATTTTGGCTTAGATTACTTCAACGCTGATGACAGAGCAGCAGAATTAAATGGTGGTTCTTATCAAGACATTTCTCCAGCTATACGCAATGTCGTTAATAAAGAATATGAGCAATTTGTCTTAAAACATATTCAAAGCAACAAAAGTTTTGCCATAGAAACCACTTTGCGCACTGAAATTACATTCAGGCAAGCTCTAGAAGCCAGACAGGCCGGATTTCAAATTGAGATGATTTATTTAACTGCTGGTGACTTAAATACATGCTTAACACGCGTCATAGCCCGTGGATTAAGTGGCGGACACAGTGCGCCAGTGGAGCAGCTCAAGAAAATCTACCGAGCAAGTTTAAAAAATCTGCCGCGAGCTATTCGTGACATAGATAACATCCGAATCTATGACAACAGTTTTGCTGGTAAGCCACCCGAATTGGTGTTAGAAGCTCAGTTTGGGCAACCAAAATATATGCTTACGCCATTGCCAGAATGGCTGTCCGAGTCTATGAAGGAGATCGAATTTTAATGTGCAGCAATGAAGCGATAAGCACGGATGGATTTCATAATTGTTCTTAAATCCTGACGCAAAATGCCGCCTTATTAGTAGCGTTTATAGCCCAATTTTAAGAACTGGCGGATTTAGCAACTTATTTGACAGAAAAATATTTTTTGTTAGTTGAAATAACGGCTATGCTGCTAAATATAGTTCATGGCAGGATTGATTTATGGTGAGACCAATAACCGAAATACCAAAGCCTTGGATTGGACTACTACACGCAAAACATGGATGGGATGCTGCTTATTTCCATTACTTATCTGATATGTTCTTTGCGCATCGCTGGATAGCTAAAAACGCAAGAAGCATAGAAGCCGAAAATGGTGAAAAATCTTTGGTATTCAGCATCAATAAATTACATAAATCATCAAGATTTAAGGACAGCAAAAAAGAACGAGTAATCGAGGCTTTGCGACCTCTAATTTATTGGCGAATCGGTAGTGAACCCTTTAAGTTAACTAATGGCCGTTGGCGACCACAACTCGTATGCCGGGTTGAATCAAATCGTTTACCTGAGACAGACTCAGCTATAGAAACGGTACATAATTCTTGGCTGCAAGGATGGTATGCTCAACCGGCGTCCTGATTCGAGACATTGCTGTTGTTCCACCGTGCGTGAATCCTTGGGCAATATTTTATATATAAATAAAATGAGGCAAAACGGGACGCTGACTAGTGCCTTATAGACAGCTTAACTGTCCACGGGACAAAACTCGCAACGCACACAGGAACATAATCTTGCATCTGCTTGACAGTCAGCCATTTTGCAAGCTTCTATAGACAACTTATGTATGTTCCGGCAAACTGCTGCTGATCAGCCACAAATGTCCTGGCAAAAAAAGCCTGCGCCACACACGCAAAAACTCCTATAAAAAAGCAATTTGAAATTGAGCAAACACAGAGATAAATCCGCTTAGCAACTTATGTCCCTTTTTATGGCCCCTTGGTTGAAAAAAGTGGTTTAAATGGAACAAATGGTACAATTGCCAAAAAGCTGGAAAGCATCATTAGTAAAGGCAAAGCGAAATTGCTTGAATTTGCAAGATCCAGCTTAGGAGAATCCCTCCCTCTCCGCCAATTGCCAGTAACTAAACCATCAAGCGTTTCTGCGGTAGAATGTAAGTTAATAAAGTGCCAGGCAAGATGCGTGGTGAGCCAAGATGACATCGATAGATCATTTTAAAGAAAAACTAGAAGAGATAGAGAGCCGCTACAATGAGCTATCCGAAAAGCTCTCCCAGCCAGAAATTTTAGCTGATCAAAATAATTTCAGGCAAATTGCTAAAAATCATCATGCACTTGAGCAAACAGTAAATGCTTATCACCTCTGGCAAAGAGCACAAGAAGAGATTGCCGGCATGCAAGAGATGCTGCAAACTGAGAATGATAAAGACGTGCGCATACTGGCTGAGGAAGAGCTAGATGGGTTGCAAAAGCGCAGTGAAGAATTAAGCCAACAACTGAAACTCTTGCTTTTACCCAAAGATCCAACTGACGAAAAGGACATTATGCTGGAAATCAGAGCCGGTACGGGCGGAGACGAGGCTTCTATTTTTGCTGGCGATCTGATGCGCCTCTATATGAAATATGCTGATCGCCACGGCTGGACTTTTCAAATGGCCAGCTGCAGCCAGGGCGAATTGGGTGGCTACAAAGAAGTAATTGTAAGCTTAAAGGGCAGCGGCGCTTATGGCCGACTTAAACATGAATCCGGAGTGCATCGCGTACAGCGCGTACCTGCTACGGAAGCTTCCGGGCGCGTGCACACTTCAACAGCGACTGTGGCAGTAATGCCAGAGGTGGACGATGTGGATATTAAACTCGACGAAAAAGATTTAGAAATTACCACAATGCGCTCAGGTGGCGCTGGCGGGCAAAATGTCAACAAAGTAGAAACAGCAGTGCGCATTGTCCATAAGCCGACTGGTTTGGCTGTTGCCTGCTCTGAAGAGCGCAGCCAGCTGCAAAACAAAGAACGTGGCAAACAAATTTTACGAGCTAAATTATATGATCGGGAAATGCAAGCCAGGCAACAAGCCATTTACGATGAACGGAAATCGCAAGTGGGCACAGGTGATCGCTCAGAGAAAATTCGCACTTACAATTACAAAGACAATCGTGTCACTGATCATCGCTTAAATGAAAATTTTTCTTTGCAACAAATACTGGACGGTGATCTGGATAGAATCATTGAAGCCAATATCCTCGCTGACAATGAGCGCCACCTCGGACAGTCTAGTTAATTGCGCTGCCTGAGGATTCGCAAAACACGGCGCAAGCGCCAGTACTACTCTCAACGCGCGTATACCGCCTTATTATGAACCAAGAAAATATTTTTGATAAGCAGCGGCGCATTATTTATCATGAGCTGATGCAGATTGGTCTGGAACAACAAGAATGTTGGACAGAAGCTAATCTTATTTTAGAACATGTCACTGGTATCAAACACGCGCAGCAAATTATCAGCGATCTAGATCATTTTAAAGCTGATTGGCTGCATGAAATTACGCGCATAATAAATTCGCGCCGGCAACGCATGCCGCTTGCCTATTGCCTGGGTGAAGTTGAATTCGCCGGACTCTCCTTTAGGATTATCCCCGGTGTTCTCATCCCCCGCCCAGACACAGAAACTCTTGTCCAAGCGGTAATCGATCGTCTCTGCATGGGCGGCGTAGGGTCCATCCGAAACGCCCGAAACCACTGGCGAGAACATGGAGATACCCGACAAGATTGTAGGGGCGGATTGCATCCGCCCGCTTTCGAATCGCATGTCTCCGCCAATCGATTTGCAGGCGTGACTGGAGACATTGCCGAAATTGGCATAGGCTGCGGCGCTATTGCCATAAGCTTACTGAAGCGCTTGCCTGAATGCACAGTCTGGGCCTGCGATATTTCAGAAACAGCAATAACCACCACTCTAGGCAATGCCCGCCGGCATAATGTCCACGATCGTCTGACATTAGTTCATGGTGATTGGAAAAAAGTTCTGCCGCATAACCTTAATGTTGTTGTCTCTAATCCCCCTTATTTGCCTCTGTCTTTACAACAAGACATGCAATCGGCATTACAGCCAGAAGTTACCTTTGAGCCTAAGTCCGCCCTCTTTGACGGCAGCGAAGACGGGCTCGGTTTTTATCGACAATTCGCCGAGAAATTGCCTGCTCATTTCGCGGGCGCGCATGCTGCGCCCCTGCAAGGAAATGAACTGTCAACTCCCTTTGCTGCTTTTGAAATAGGCGATAAACAAGAGCGGTCTGTCTCAGATATATTCAAGCAAAGCGACTGGCAAGATTTATCGATTGCTCGCGACATCCATGGTTTGCCCAGAGTGCTGACTACTTCACCACCTGATATCAATTTTTAGTAAATCTTAAACTGATATCTTTTCAACAACATTGCCTTCTTCCCAACTTTATTTAACACTGACATTTTTCACTTCTTTCGAATCGAAAAAGCCATGTAACTTACCATGTATTTCACTCAACATCTGTAGTACTTTGCCAGTGATTTCTGGCTTGCCCAATTTTTCTTGAACTAGTCGTTCTAGAATCCAGTCATGAACCATCGTACTAACAGGCAATTTACGATCACGCGCTAAATTTTGCAGTTCTTTGATCGCTTTTTCTTCTATGCGAAAATTGAGCTGCTCACTTTTGGCAATCTTTTCCGTTGCTGCTTTCCCAACTTCAGCTCGACGACGCGCGCGCTCTTCTGAGGACATTCGACTTTTATACTCTTTCTTGCTCATGACTCCGCCTCATATTGTTTCTTAAATTCAGGACTAATTTTACTTGCATGAAAAACCACATTTTCATTACTCTGATAGCACAATCCTATCTCCACCGCCCAAGGTCTGGTGCCAGTGTATGCAACAACCATATCTTGTGCATTTCCTTCTTCATCATCGTGCATCTCATAAAAGCGCCTGGTTGGATTTTTATCGCTAAGAGCATAATCAATCTCTACCTCAGTGATTCCGTGCTTGAAAGCACTTTTTAATATCCGGTAATCTTTATGCACTACTGGCTATTCCTGTCTTGTATAACATATTGTATAACACAACTGCCACAATAGTCAAGAACGTGATCTGCCATAAAAATCCCGGAGATGCACCCGAATCTTAAATACTATCCCGTGGACATATACATGCGCCTCAAGCTTTAGTGCCTTTCTTGGAACAAAATATTCCATTATGCATCCCTACCCGGGGGTTAGCTTGCGATACGAATACAAAATCTCTAAACTGCAAAAATCAGTTTAGCCATTGGAGTATCGAATCGTGAAAGCTCAATCATACGCACGAATTGCGGCCGCTTTTGCTGTTTTTATTTTTATGACTGTTCAGTGCCCAGTGCGCGCTGAAGTCAATCCTGATCTTTCTTTTCCCTGCCCAACCATCAATGGCAAACCGGTAATTGATGATCCAACCGAGAAGAGCTCAGGGCTGATTGCTCAGGCAGGCACAGCTGCTGAAGTAGCAGACATTGCTGCTGCCGGTGCCGTTATGGGTAAAAAACAAAAGAACGAGCCGCTTATTACGGATAGTTTATGGGGAAATCTTGTTTTAGATATGGCTTACCAGCGTGATCCAGAAATAAAGAAACTGATGAAACGGCTCAATATGGTCAATTTAGGGACGATGGCCACAATAACTGCAGTTGCCGGTGGCACACTTGCCCAAAGCATAATTGCACTATCTGTTATTAATCCTCCTCCTGGGCTCCATGACAGCTATCAACCACTAGCAATAGGAACAGGACTGAGCGGTCTAACTCTTGTTGCTTTTGTTGGCAGGGCAGTTCTCAATCATTGCCTGGTCAAGAAAATGCGCAATAGACAGCTAGTAATAAAACATCAAGTCGAAGCCATATTGGCACAATTCGAATCTTCGCATGGAGACAGCACAGAGACTCAAACTGAGCTAACCAGACTCATAGGCGAACGGGCGACGAATGAATGGATGCAGCTTTGGCGTTCAGCCAATGTGCTTGCTTCAGTGAAACAACCAAATATTTCATTAGCACCAACACAACAAAATATGGTGAATATCCGATGAAATATCTGTCAAGTGTAATTCACTATGGACAACGGTTAGGTATCTGTAGGGGTCTACGTAATCGATCCGTTTCCAGACCCGCCGGCGAGAACCCGGGCTGGACACGGGCGGCTAAAGCCGCCCCTACAAGACAATTAATTATATTTGCAAGTTTGTTGCTATTGGTAATGCAGCCGCTGACTGCAATTGCTTGTGCCACTTGTGGATGTTCTGAGCTTTGTCCAATAGCAATGATGAAAGATAGTGAAGAGAGCAAGAACAACTCTTCCTTAAGTGATAGTCTCTGGGGAAATATTATTTTAAAAATGGCGTATCAAAGGGATCCACAAATTCAAAAACTAGTAAGGCATATAAAGGGAGTCAATGCTGTAACTGGCACAGCCATAGCTGGGGCCGTGGGGGGAACACTGGCTCAAAATATCATTTCCATGGGTACACTTAATCCCCCTCCGGGACAGCTGGACAGTTATCTTCCTGGCAGTTTTGGCTTGGGTTTATCAGGCTTGATAAATGTCGTTTTTGACGGTAGCATGCTTATCAATTGGCGTCTGAAGAAAAAAATAAAAGCCAGGCAATTAGTTGTGCGCCAGAAAGTAGAAACGATTTTGAATCATTTGGAATATTCAGAGACTGCTTGCCCACAAGCACAGATTGAATTGGCTGAGATTATCGGTAATCGGGCTGCTGGTGATTGTATAAAATTATGGCGATCGAGCCATGCTGCCGCGTCTGCAACTAAGAACAATAATTTATCCGTCATCCCCGTTTTAAAATCGGCTTTGTAAATTGTAAATTACTTCAATCTTCATTCAATAAGGACAATAAAATTATGCAACCGTGCTGCTCACACAATATTTTTCAGGGATTTCTGCAATCGTTGCCTTTTGTATCTCTATTGCTTTTGAGCCTGCGCGGTACGCTCAAATCGGCTGCCCAGTCAGCAAAATCATTATGGATAAAAAGAAAGTCGCTAAAGTCGCTAAGGCAAAATTAAAACAACTTAGCTGCAACAACTATGTTTGCTTGTACTCACAGGCGCCAAAATCTCAGTTTCATTATCCGGCAATGAATTTTTGCGCAGTAATTGCCAGACCTCATCCATTACCCGCGCTGAGTCATTGGCTTTAACTGCCTCAACTACACAGGTGTCCAGATGTTGCTTCAGCATCAATTGTGCCGTCTTGTCTAAAGCCGCCTGCACAGCCTTGAGTTGGTTAAGCACATCTATACAATATTTTTCGTCGTCAACCATTTTATAGACAGCATTAAGATGGCCCAGCGCCCGCGCCAGTCGCTTTTTTAATATTTCTTTGGTCTGTCCCTGGAGGGCCATTCAACCATCCCTATTAAGTATATGCATTGAAGTAGCAATTTTAAGCTACTGAATAGCTAAGGGCTATCATGACTTCTAATATATAACCATAAAATATATGCAAATTCTGGGTTACAATATACAGATAAACCCTTGTAGTGGGGGTTACTAATCTTGAAAAGTGAACCAGACGGCATCCTAAAAGCGATTTCCACCGATGGCTCAGTGAGAGCAGTCATAGCCACCACCACACATTTAGTTGCTTACGCTCGCCAAAAACATCAATTATCCTTTACTGCCACAGCCACACTTGGCAGAGCGCTAACGGCAGGCTTGCTTTTAGCACCACTGATTACTCGCCAGGGACAAGTGGCGCTTAAATTTCAGGGCAATGGTCCGCTGGGCAAAGTATTTGTTGATGCTTCCCCACAAGGAACAGTGCGCGGCTATGTAGAAAATCCGCAGGTAGAGCTGCCTTTGAATGCTCTTGGTAATTTTGACGTGGGCGCAGCCATTGGCAAAACCGGTTATTTGCATGTCACTATTGATAATGGCTTTGGGCACCCGTATACCTCAACAGTAGAGTTGGCTTCAGGCGAAATTGGCGAGGATGTGAATAATTATCTGGTCAATTCTGATCAGACAGGCTCTCTTGTTCTAGTGGGGGTGCACTTAAATTCGCAAGGCGTCGAGGCAGCCGGCGGGCTGATTGTCCAGCTTTTGCCCGATCATACCGAGCAGACTATTTGCCGCATTGAGGACAATCTCACTACCTTTGGCAGCTTTACCTTTCTTATGCGCCGCGGCATGGACCTGGAGAAAATACTGGCGCGCCTTCTGCATGGATTCACGCTCCAAACAATTACCCCCTTACACCCAGTTTCTTTTCAGTGCAAATGCTCATCCGAGCGCTTCTATGAAGCGCTTAAAGTTATAGATAAGGCAGAATTGGTAGCGATGGCGCAACAAGAAGGACAGGCCGAAGGGCGCTGCCATTTCTGCAATCAATACTATTATGTGGGCAAAGAACGCCTGTTGGATTTGGCCGGTTTAGGCGTCAACACTCAGTGAAGGGTGGACGATTCTGAAATTGGGGCGGATTGCAGTAGGGGTCGATTGCATCGACCCATTTATAAACGGGCTGATGCAATCAGCCCCTACAATTCGCCCAATGCGGCCCTACGTAAACCTCGCCATACAATGGGCTCAGTAAACCTCGCCATACAATGGGCTCAGTGAAGCTCGCCCCTACACAAGGCTCGCCCCTACAGCCCCTACCCGGCGCGTTGTATCTTGCCAGCCTTAATGCAGGCTGTGCAAGCCTTTAGCCGTTTGACAGCTTTATTGATGACCGCCCTCACTGGCTGTAAATTAGGCATGAAGCGTCTTTTATTCTCTGGATTGTAATGCGAGCGCAAAAAAGAATAGTTATATCCCGTTAGCGGAGCTTTGCCGCATATATCACAGCGCTTGGCCATATTTCTCTTACCGTTTGTCTGATTATCTGCTGCCTATTTTGCAAAAGATAAGGA
>Ga0207053_10164_pt1 | contig 17731 bp, 10 predicted proteins | sample Alteio_BWMinCont_59_FD_153290 | JGI IMG/M metagenome (GOLD analysis project Ga0207053, IMG submission 153290) | Enriched cells from forest soil in Barre Woods Harvard Forest LTER site, Petersham, Massachusetts, United States -... | ecosystem: Environmental > Terrestrial > Soil > Temperate forest >...
TTAACGCGGAGGACAAATACCGGAAGCTTGTTCGTCCCAAAGACCGCCCGGTGCTTTGGACACGACCATCTGTCCAAATGGAACTTCTTGCTTTTGGTACGACCATGATGGAACCGACGGTGATGCGAATTGCGCCACGGGCGAACAGCGGTGGGTCGTACCAGCATGAAGGAGAAGAACTTCTTTATATGCTACAAGGCAAGCTTGAGGTTTGGCTTGATGAGCTGGAGCGTTACCTACTCGAACCCGGCGATACGCTGTATTTCAAAAGTACTCAGGCGCACAGGTGGTGCAATTTGACAGACAGCGAATGCGTCATATTGTGGATCAACGCGCCGATCACCTTCTAATATCGGCTCACGTCTAGCTGGCCGCTTCGGATGGTTGGGGAGCTTGACTTCAACCAACAAGCTTCGGCACTTCAGCGCACCTGCTCACGAGGCAGGCGCGCTGTATCCTTAATATATTGGCGCGAAGACCCTGCTCCGGCAGGTGAGTTACTCAAGACTCGTGCCCTGGCGCGAGTTCGAGCGTGGCAGTTTCTTTGCTCGTCTCGCGTGCGCATTCAACTCCCCTGACTTATTCATTCAAACACATCGGGCACTTGCGCAACTCACTCGCTCCCCGCGGCAGTTCCTAGAATAGAAACTTGAGCGCGGCTTGCGAAATCCGTGGCGACGCAGCCTTCACGACCTTGCCGAACGTCGCGTCATTGATGTTCCCATCGACTGAACCGCTTCCATCGAACTGCGCATGATTGAACGTGTTGAACGTCTCAAACCGAAATTCGAGGGATCGGCTCTCTCTCAATTTGGTCACCTTGAGCAGCGCGATATCGAAGTTGTTCACGCCAGGCCCGTAAAATGGCCTACGCGCCGCATTCCCTTGCGTGCCTAATACATTGGGACTGAACAGCGTCGTGTTGAAATAGGGTTGCCCGTTCCGAGGATTGTGATTGATATCAAGATTTCCGCGAGCAATGTTCGGCAGATCTATGCTCACCGAGTTGATGCCGTTGTTCTGCGCATAGACTAGAAAATTGTCTCCGTTGCTGGCAAACGTAACCGGCAAACCCGTTGCAAACCGCGTGATTCCCGACAATGCCCAGCCTTCCGTCCAGCCCTTGTTCCAACGCAATAGTTTTTCAACGGGCAATTCGTAGTTATAGCTCACCACGAAGTTATGCTTAATGTCGTACGCCGAGATTCCATATTCCGCTCGATAATCGAACGGATTCACTTGTTCCTGTAAGTTAGAAGAGTCGTCCAGCGATTTTCCATAGGTGTAGCTTGCCAGCAGCGTCAGACGCCCGCTCGTATGCTTCAACGTTAAATCAAGCGCATTGTAATTGGAATTGCCCACATTCTTGAACCACGCGTTCGTGCCGATTGTATTGGGAAAACCGGCCAGGTTCCGCGTACCGTCAACTACCGTGCCGTCCGCGCGCGTGTAAACCAGATTCTCGCCAAACGGTCCGCACGTTGGAGTACCAGGCATCACGTCCTGCGGTTGACTCAGGCTCAGGCAAAGCGCCGGATTCCCGGGATTTGCTTCGACGACGGTCAGAAGGTGGCGTCCCAACGATCCCACGTAACTCGCACTCGCCACCGTCTTCGAACGGACTTGGCGTTCCACGGTAAGATTTAGCGCCATCGAATACGGTGTCTTATTTTTATAGAAGTAGCTCACCGCTCCGCTAATCGGCGTGTAACGATCCCACGGAACATTCGGGTCTGAATTCGCCGGTGAGTGCCCGTAAGCCGGAACCTGAACCGGAAATTGTTGTAGGTACTGCATCCCACTGAGCGCGCCCACGAACGGGGTGGCCATCTCCGGAGGCTCGGGACTCGTGTAGGTCAGCCCATAGGGCGGGTTTCCAGTTGGGTACGCAATGGTAAGACCCTCGATAGCCGTGAAGAATCGGCCGGCAGCGACGCGCACGCTCGTTTTGCCCGGACCTCCGCTCAGCGCACCCAATAAGCCATCCGACCAGTTAGGCGAATAGGCGATACCTACACGCGGAGAGAAATCATCCATCGGCGTGTGCGCCAACGTCGAAGGAAGCGTCTGACCGTTTGACAAGCGATCTCCCGGCACCAAATACCCCAGCGGCGCCTCGGGAAATGTTTGCGACTCCACTGCCGGGATCAAAGTGGTCCCTTGATTGTGCTCTTCCGACCAGCCGCGAATATAATCCCAGCGCAAACCGTAATTGATCGTTAGGTTCGGCCGCGCGCGCCAGCTATCTTCCGCAAAGATTCCGCCGGTCGCGGAAGTTTCGTGGAATGGCGGGGACGACTGCTGCGAATAAAAATCCGGCAGTCCCAGTAGGAAATCCGCGAACCCATTACCCGTCGTCTGCGTCCCCGATCCGAAAAATGAAAACGTGCCATTCGCGACCAGATCCGGCGCCTGCTTCACCAGATACCGAATGTACTGCCCGCCAAACTTCATCGTGTGATTCCCAAGCACCCTTGAAACCGTGTCGCCCGAGTCGATCGTGTTGTTCACCTGGGCCACAAAGAACGGATTCGTGCCCACAGCGAACGTGTTGAAGTAGAGCATCTCCACTCCGGCAAATTGCGGAAAGCCTTGCTGGATTCCCTGCGGACCTGAAGAAATCCCTTGTTCCGCAAGACTCACTCCTACGCCGCCTTTCGGAACGCCCAAATCGTTGTTCAGCCGGATGTAGCCAATGTGCGCTTCATTCACGAGGTTCGAACCAAAGGTCTTCGTGTTGTTTATCACCATCATCTGGTCCGTACCAGTTGAGAGCGCATCATACGCACCGTTCGGACCGGGAAGTGTCGCGCCCCCAAGGCCGCTCGGGTATGGATTGTCAAGAGTGTAGTTGTCCGCAAAATAGTAGGTCGAAAACCTGCCGCACCGCGCGGTGCTGAAATCCATTCGCGCGGACCCTTTATCATCGCTCAAGCGGAGCTGGTCCGCTCCGGTCGAAAATTCACTTGCTCCGAGATTCGGAGCGGGGATGAACTGCAACATCTTCTGCGCAGGCACTGCGAAAGCGGTTTCTGGAATCTTCGCGTTCGGAAAAACGCATTGAGAGGTGGAGACACATCCCGGCGTGTAGAACGGCTCGCCCACCGTAACACCGTATTTGAGATTGCTCCCGAGTGTTTGCCCCAGGAATGCGCTCGCTACTTTCCCGGTAAGCGTATTCGCGGAATCGGAGAAGTCGCCCAAGCGATTCGCCAAAGACGGCACGCTCACGATTCCGGTCTCGATTCCCTCTACGGTACGCTCCCCTTGATAGTCCGCGAAGAAAAATATTTTGTCTTTTTTGATGGGTCCTCCGATCGTTCCCCCAAACTGATTCTGCTGAAACGTCGCCCGTGTCGGATCAAAAAAGCCGCGCGCATCCAGATCGGTATTGCGCAGGAATTCAAATAAATTGCCGTGGAATTGGTTTCCGCCGGTCTTGGTTACTACGTTGATGAGCCCGCCGCTGTAATTGCCGTACTCAGCGTCCGCGTTGCTGGTGAGAATGCGGAATTGGGCAATCGAGTCAAGATTCGGAATAATGCCGGCCTGTTGTCCGATCGTCTCCTCCACGCTCACACCATTTAGTGTGAAACCGTTCGCGGATTCGCGCTGGCCATTAATTGAAAACTGCCCGGTATTGGCGTTGCCGGCAACCGGCACTGCCCCGAATCCGCCGCCCGAGGTACTGTTCCCAGCGCCGCTCGTCGTTAGGGGCGTTACTCCTACTTGCGTTGCAAACAGGTCCGTATAACTGCGGCCATTAAGCGGAAGAGCGGTCACTTGAGCGCTGTTAATCACTTGGCCCAGTTGCGTGTCCGAAGTCTCCACTTGAGCCGCTCCCTCCGTCACCGTTACCGTCGCGTTCTGCTCGTTGATCTGCAATGTCACATCAACCGTTAACGCCATATTGATGTCGATTTGTAGGCCCTTGGTTTTATTTCGGCTTGAACCCGTCTGCAGTCACATCGATATCGTATTGACCGACCGCAAGAACTGGAAACGAGTACGTTCCTTCCGCGTTGGTTACCGTCGTTTGCTTCACACCCGTAGCCGTATTTAGAACAACAACCGTTGCGCCCGGGATAATGCCGCCGGTCTGGTCCTTCACCACTCCTGTAATTTTTCCTCCCACTTCTGCCATCCCTGCGCTTAGCCAGAACAAAATCGAAAGTGCTGCGAATAGCGCCGTTCTTACCGTGAATTTCACATTCCACTCTCCTCTGCCTGAATTAGGCGCGAAGTTGCGAAGTTATCTGGTGCCGCCGTACGGTCGTTTGACTACCCAATCATCTGCATCGGAAACGTCCCCTTCGGTTCCGGGCAAAACAATTGAAGTCGTGTCGCTCGCGGAGGATTCCTTTTCCGAACCTGTCTCGAAAGCCTCCCGGGACGGATCAATCCAGATTGAAACCAGCGGCAATTTTCCATCGTCACGCAATGGTACCCAGACTCGATACAGGCCCCGGTTTGTAACCAAATCTGGTGAATTGTTCGAAAAATTGCGCATTGTGGTTCTCCTTCAAGGCAGACTTCGCCCTATGGCGCTCATGAAAGCGTCGCGCGACTCTAAGAATCAGTTTGTGAGTTGGGGAACTTTACAGCAGGCTGCAGAGATTCCCGCTCTCTCTTGTTTTGTGTTTCCGCGAGAGCGAGCGGGAGTTCAGCAGTGTGTCGTGCTATGCTCGCTGCTCGCGGAGTTCCAGGTGAGTGCTACTCCCTGGAGGTTCTTGAATCAGAATGTCCATATGATGGGTAACCTGTCCTGGGCCGTACCGTACTGGCCCTGGGTTTAATACCATACCCCTACTGGGTAGTCAACTAAAATGTCACATACCTCAAGAGAGAAACTGGATCTGGTCAACCGCACCAAGAAAGTAATCGGGCAGTTGGAAGCTATTTTGCGAGCGCTCAACGACGATGAGCAGTGCGCAGACGTTCTTCAAAGGCTCGCGGCTGCTAGAGGTGCCATCAACAGCCTAATGGGCGAGCTCATGGAAGACCACATTCGTAACCACATGCCCAGAAACAGTAAATCATCTGAAGAAGCGGCCGATGATTTGATCGGCATCGTGCGTACGTACCTGAAGTGAACGCCCAGTGTCTTGCCCAGCACAAGGTTGAGTCCTGGGCTTCTTTGCGATCCTAGCTGCCGGAAAAAACAGTCCCAACGTAACCGTCGCTTTTTGGAGCCGCGATGTGAGCGCTACCAACCTCCTACAGTACGCCATGTTCGTGGTTGTCGTGACGGTCCTCGTCAATCCATTCGGCGGGTACATGACCTGAGTTTTCAGCGGCGAAAAAACGTTCCTTGATCCGTTGCTACGCCCACTTGAACGTTTTATCTATAGGCTTGCCGTTATCGACCCGGAACTGGAGATGACTTGGAAGCAGTACTCTATCGCCTTCATCGTTTTCGGTTTGGTTGGAGCTCTCGTACTTTACGCCACTCGCAATAGATACCGACCGATCTAGTCTCCAAGGTCTTCTGATTTCGTCTCTCTGAACGACAGCGAGTCTAAAACTCCAGGCGCAATTGGAACGCGATCATGCGTGGCGTGCTATCACCGCCTAAACCGACGCCGAGCAGGCCCGTTGGCGGAGAAGTGGTGGAGGTAAGCGCTCCAAACCCGGTCTGGGTAGAAGGCTTGCCCGGAATGCCAGCAAGAACCATGCTCGGGAGCGCGAAATTCGGATGGTTGAATACATTGAAGAATTGGATGTCGAATCGCATTTTCACACGCTCGGTCAACGGAAACCACTTCGTTAGGTAGAAGTCACTCCATGCAAAATTGGGGCCGCGCAGCGCGTTGCGGCCGAGGTTCCCGAATTGACAATTCACGGGGCGGTCACCCCCGAAGCACGCCCCAGTACTCGGATCCACGGTCGAGACAAAGGCATCGGGATTGAGCCACTGAAGGGTACCCAGTTGTGTGACACCGGAAATGGGATTGTGTTCATAGAGCGGCAAGCCGCGAACAATGCTTGCGAATTGCGGTCCACCGCCGTTCACGATGCCATTTCCATTTGCTGAATAGGGCGTGCTCAAGACTGAGAAGGGAATCCCGCTATGCCAAAACGCAGTTCCCGATATTTGCCAGCCGTTCAGCGCGTACCTAAGAAGCCGATTTTGGATCTTGACGGGAAATTGATAGACATATTGTGCGTTGAGATTGTTCCGGATGTCGTAGTCACAGGGACCGTAGTCGCGAGCCAAGTCTCCCGGGAGGGGGGAGAGGATTCCGCCAGCCGAAAACTGCAGGAATCCGCCGTTTGAAACGGTGTCCATACAACGGCTCCAGGTGTAGTTCAGTTGCCCCATGAGGCCGTGCCCCAGGCGCTTCATAGCGGTCATTTGCAACCCGTTATAGTGACTGTTCGCACCCGTGGAAAATTGCGTTACTGCCCCGAACCGAGGATCAGTGGATTGCGCATAAGGAAACGGCGCAAAGCACCCTGCGCAGACACTTTGATAGCCGTTCACTTGTGTCAAATACGGCTGGTTCAATGCGCGAGTGCCAACATATTGTGCGTGGATGCTCCCTGTCGTTCCCAACTGGTGTTCCACGCCAACGCTCCACTCCATGAAGTATGGCGCGTGAAGTTCTCCGTTGGGCATCGCCGTGATAGCGACTGGGGGAAGGCACGTTGAGGGATTCGATTGTGCCGACGCGCAAGAGAGCTGGCCCTGCGGAAATCCTAAACTGAACGTTTTATTGGCGGCCACGGTTGCGTCAATCGCGCTGTTAAGCACTCCCGGCGCGACTGCTGTCCCACCAACTGTTCCAAGAAGTCCGCCCTGGAAAGTTTGAATGTAGGGCGGGTTGACGCCAACCACATCGGCGATGGCGCCAGGCAAGATGTCGCTGAAAAGTCCGAAGCCGGCGCGAAGGACGGTTTTGGGTTCAAACTGCCAGGCGATGGCAGTTCTGGGCTGCAGAATCGCGAGGGGCGTCGAGGAAAATACGTGGTCGAGACCAGTGTGAATGGTGGCGTTCAAGCGCTGATTCACATCATGCGAGAGGGAATCGAAAGAACCGCTCAAACGAGCGATCTGCTGATGCGGATTCAGCGGATTGGAATTCCATGTATCTCGTATCCCGAAGGTCCATGTGAGCCTCTTGGTTACCTTCCAAGTGTCCTGGGCGTAGAGATCAAGATTGAGAAAGTTGAAGGGTTCGTTCGCCGAGACGGGGAACGTCTTTGTCGCGGTAGATGCAACTCCATAAATGAATTGCGGCAGAGTGGTGTAGGTCACGGTCGGGACCGAACCCTCGCCGAAGTCATAGTCGTTCAGGCGAAAAATCCGGGTATTGGTTCCGAAGCGGAGTTCGTGCGCGCCATGGCTCCAAGCGAGGTTGTCATTGATAAAGAACCGGGAGGCGCGCCTTCCCTGGACCCAGGTATTGTCGAGCCCACCCAAAGTGGTGAAAGGCGCATTCGCGCCGCTGCCTTGCAAAACCATGGGGAATGCGGAAAGAGTCTTCTGAAAATCCGCAGGGCCAAATAGGCTCTCGTACCACGAAAATGCCGGGTTGAAGTAGTTCACAAGATTCTGCGAAAACACATGAGTGTAGCCCGCTGCAAAGGAATACAGCGGTTGAGGGGAAAGAGCGTCGAACAAAGTGTTGATGGGATCTGTCCAAACGGCTTGCAGCCCGGTATCAGCCTGAAAGCGAAACCAAGTGGTGTTGTTTTCATTGATGTTGTAATCGATTCGAGCCGTCTGAACCTGTTCGTGATCATCGCTTGAATGCGAGACGCTCTGGCGATTGGCGCACCCGTTTCCATCATTGGCAATTGCAGGCGAACCTCTACCAACATCAAACGGGCAACCAAGGACCGCGAGAGGTGTTCCATTGGTATTTCCATAGAGCGAAAACATCTTCTGATAGAATGGCACCGACTGCGGGGATGGTTGATAGGCTGACCCCGTGACGGAATCGGTTCCTCCCAAAGGGAGTTGTTGCAAAACGTAATTCTGGAACGTTGAAGTTGGGACGGTAGCGGCTGTGACAACGGGCAGTGCAATGCGAATCCATTCGCCATCGAAGAAGAAAAATAACTTGTCGCCGAGAATCGGGCCGCCCAGACTGCCTCCGAAGTGGTTCACAGTAGAGCGCGGCTTGTGGTTTCCCGGAGTGGCATTCGTGAAATAGTCGGCTGCGTTGAACTTCGAGCCATTCCACAACTCATATAGATTCCCGTGAAACTGGTTCGAGCCGGACTTTGTGACGTAGTTGATCTGTGACGCGCCGTAACGCCCCTGATCGACAGCATAGGAAAGGGTATTGACCGTCACTTCCGATATCGAATTCAATCCGAGGACGAGGTTTGTCGAAAGTCCGCTGTTCAGGTTGGTCAGAGGATCATTCGTTTCCAGGCCATCAACGATATAGCCGTTTGAGAGAGCGGGCAACCCGTTGAACTCAACATTGCCATACCCATTCGAACTGCCGACAAAATCATTGCTACCGCCTGCCGTGTTGACGAGAGCGCCTGCGGCAAACTGAAGAGGATAAGTTAAATCACCGCCTGGATTGGGAAGGTTCTCCAGCGCTGGTGCATTCAGATTCGTGGATGTATTAGGGTTTTCTGGGTTGATGAGAGGGGCTTCGCTGCTTATCTCAATGGTCTGCGCTGAGTGTGCGACCTTGAGTCTGAAATCGACAGTTTGCTTCTGGCCCAGGGCTGAGAATACAGCGTCATTCTGCTGTGGTTCGAAGCCTTTGGCTTCCACCCTTACCGTGTAAGTACCGGGCGTCAGCTGTGGGAAGTTGAATCGCCCCGAATCATCCGTTGTGGCGCTTCGCTTCAGTCCAGTTTCGTTATTCGTGGCCGTTACCGCAGCTCGCGGCACTCCAGCGCTACTTGCATCGCTCACTTGACCTACGATCGCGCTGGTAGTTTCACCCTGGGAGAAAGCTGCCTTTAGCAAAAGAAAATGAAGCGATACGGCAAAAACAAATACCGATACAGTCGAACGCAGCATGGTCGCAGACCAAGTTCTATCCATCTGAATCGTTCGTATAGTTAACCTTACTTAATAAAGGTTATTAATGCAAGTGAATATCGATAAAGAAACAGTGGAACCCAATCGCATTAGCGCAAACAAGGTGGTGCAGCGAAAACTCCGGCCGATCCTGTATTCGCTCAAGATCTCGCGATGTGGGTTTCACGCCATCCGGCACACTCATTCGAGCTTGCTGATCGACCTCGGGGCGCCGCTGACGGTTGCGCAGGAGCAGTTGCGGCGCATCGACCTGCTTGGGGGGCAACATTGAAATATCGAGGCCTATGATCCTCTCCAGTGGCAGGAGTCGGCAAGGGCCACGGAAATCTTTGATGCCCTAGTGAAAATCCATCTGGAATCGGACATAGCTGAAGATCTGCTGCGCTATTTTCGGGTCCGCAAGACGTGGGAACAGAAGCGATGCGCGGAAGTGAGCGATGTCGAACTGATCTTCCGTAACGAGGCGCGCAGCCGGTTCCAAGGGTGGAACGTTTGAACGTCCGTATCAAAACTGGAAGTACGGACAGGTCAGTTCAGCTGCCATTGAGAAGAAATTTGTAAGGAACGACCGCAGGCGCACCATTCGTTTCGGAACCTACCAGCTCGGCCAAATCCAAGTTGATGACCGGGATCCGAGAGAAAAAGCTGGCGCGCTCAGTTTTGCGCGTTCCGGCCGAATGAAGTTCCTCAGTTATCAGACCTCGGAAATTCGTGTCCGCGTTTATGACAACGCAGCCATTGTTTCCGGTCGTCTCCAACGAACTCGGTCCATGAACGGGCGAGAAATTTCCGATGACTGGCGATTCACTAAGGTCTACGTCCGAGAAGCTCACAAATGGCGTGTGGTCTCATTCCACGCCTCGGAAGTGGCGTAGGTCAAATCCCATTCCACCTTTGATGTGTCCTGCTGATTCTGTTCATTCGACCTTGCAGTAACAAAATAGAAATTGCTGGGTAGTGCCAAATGGTGTCCGATGTAGTTCCTTTGCGCATTCCACTAGGCGAAAGCGCACGCCAAACTGGTCATGCAGATTCGGCGTCATAGCGAACAACATCGAGCCGCCACATTTTGTGGGGCCTTCTGGGCCGAATGTGCTGACGATTACGTGACCTCCAGGGTTGACAGCGTCGCTTGCGGTGAGAAAATGAAGCACCGCGCGGTCGTGCCACACCTCGTAAGCTCCAGGCTTAAGCTTTACTTCTGTAATATCGGCGGCGAGGGGCGTTTCAATCTAAACGACAGACAAGTTTTGCGTCGTCATAGGCGGAACCGTTTTGCCACGCGGTTGCGCGATCGAGGATTTGCTTCAAGTCCACTCGTGCCCTGTAGACGCACATAACCTCACCCAGATAATGGCTTTCGTCCTTGCTATCTCGGCTCTATGGCCTGTGTGACCGTGGAGCCGGCGCTACCCTCGGTAAGGGTGCTATGTGCGCCGGGAATTCTCGGTCCACCATGGGGCCGACGGGTCTTCCGCCCCTTAGATTTTCAATTTGCGCCGGTTCAAGCGGTCGCCCTGGGTGTTCGAACATCGCTCGGTTCATTTCGTTGAAAGACAATCCTCGCTCCGGAGGAGTGGCCCTAGTAACGAGTCCAGGAGGCGATGTCGAACGTCGGAGCCCGGACGCTTCTCTTGATTCAGCTTCGGTTCTTGAAGTTGCCGCGGGAGACGTGGTGCGATCAGGTTGCCGAGCGGCTCCGGGACTGGTCCGGGTGGCGCCGGAGTTTGTCCTGTTGGAGGCCACTAGAGGTGCGGAGCGCACCGTTGGAGTCGATACGGGACGTCCGGCCATAGCAGCGCTGCGCGTGGGATTCACTGCGGGATGCGGAATCACCTGCGCCTTAGCCAACTGCTCGCGCGGTATTGAAACTACCGAATGAGCCACAGGTTTACCGCCAGCGAAAACATCTCGATTCACAGCAGTAGTTCCAATGTCCTTGTAGGCATAATGGACGTTTCTTATGTCCGTGATGTCTGTAATGTTAGTTATATTCGTCACGTTGCGGACGTTCGTGATGTTGACCACGCGCAGGTAGTCGCCGCCCCAGTGATACCACGGGAAGAAGGGCTCCCCGGGTCCGAGCGGAAACCAAGCTGCAAGTCCTACTCCTCCGACTTCAAAGCCAATAGAGAAACCCGGTCCCCCGAGGAACGCGACAAAGGCCGGTGCGTAGACCGGGAACATAGGTGCCACGAGAATTGGTCCAGGGACCCAACCCCAAGCGACGCCAATGTGCACCCAGCGGCCGAAGTGGAAAGGACAAAAGCCCCAAGGTTCATCTTCGACCCAAGTCCAACCCCACGGAAACACCCACGCCCAATGGCCAAAGCGATAGGGCACCCAACCTACAGCAACACCTGCGGGAAACCAAACAGGCCCGTAGTCTGGGTTGTCCTGCCACGATCCATAATCATCAAGATCGTCATATCCCGGGATATCAGGGCTTACGTACTTTCCAGAGCGCGATGAAAAAAGACGCTTGTCGCGCTGTTCGCACCATCTGTCAAGGTCATCTGGTTCGAGCATCGGGACGGACTCGACATTGATCGGATTTTGTCCCGTCAACTTGACAGCCTGACCCGCTTGCACGGTCTGAGATATCCCCGCGCCCGTTACTTCCAAACTGCCCTCATTCACAGTTACGAGCGTGCTGCCTCCGTTCAATGCCGTATCGACGCGATAGCTGCCAGGTTGGACAGCAGTAAGTGCGCCATTGGGCGTGTCTATTTCGACTGCCTCGCCGGAGCGCAGCCGATAGACGCTGACGCGGATCGTTCCCTGCTCCAAACCAAGCTGCATGCTCTGGTCCTTCAGGTTTGTCATCGTAAGGTCGGTGGAGTCCGACAGGCGAACGGTGGCAGATCCAACCTGAAGCTCCGCACGGCTGTCTCTATCGGTGTAAATACGATCACCGGTCGTTACCGGAAAGTTCAGCGATGCTTCAGTCCATTGATTCAAACCCGCCCGCAAGTATGAGACAGTTCCTTTTACGAAGCTGATTCGAGCCACTCGGCTCGGAGGATTATTTGCTGGAGCGTTCTGTTGGCTGTTGGAATCCTGTGAGGCAGCGGGAGAATTGGCTTGAGCAAATAGCGGAGGGGTGAAGCTCAAAGCTATTAGGAAAATGAAAACGGAGACACAAGCTCCGAGGTTTCCTAGTGATCTGATTTCTTGCCACGGAAACAATTCGATAGATTGCTTCGCTCGGCATTCGTCGCTAATCATAGACTTTATCCCCCTTCTGCCTCATACGCACCTTCCGTTCCAAATGAGACTAAATTTGTGGCGTAGGGCTAGGTCTGGCGGGATGAATCATTTAGTCAAAAAGATCGTTGCTGACGACCCAACGACCGCCACAAAAAAACAAATAGTGTCAGCACGTTGACAGTCGTTGGTCAGGAGCAGGGCGAAAAATTCCGAGCCGCCGCATTTTGTAAAGCAAAGTTGTTCGTCTTACTTGTAGTAGCACGGCGGCCCCGCAGGGCCCTCCGATGACCCAATCCGTTTCCCCGAGTGTTAGAAGAATATGGTCTCGTTCCACTTCTGCCAGTGTCTTAGCTTTCGGCCGAGAATCGTTGTCGTTAAGTTTCGTTTCGGCGAGCTCCGGATAATGAAGAATTCCATCCGAAGATAGGATCACACAACGCTCAATGACATTTTGCAATTCTCGTATGTTGCCTGGCCAGTGATAGTGGAGCAGAGCCTCCATATCACTTGGACGAATAACCTCAATTTGTTTATCCATTCGCAGAGCATACTTCTTAGCAAAGTGCCAAACCAGAAGCGGAATATCCTGTGAGCGATCGCGCAATGAGGGAACCACGATCGGGAACACATTCAAACGGTAATACAGGTCGCTGCGAAACCGGCCCTGTTCGACCATCTGCCGTAAATCTTTGTTCGTCGCGGCAACCAGGCGAAAATTGACTTTCACAGTCTGAGTACTGCCCAATCTTTCGAGTTCTCGTTCTTGAAGGACGCGCAACAGTTTTGACTGTAGTTCCAGCGGAATATCGCCGACCTCGTCGAGAAAGAGCGTTCCATTGTTCGCTAGCTCAACGCGCCCGATATTCCTGGCGACTGCTCCCGTGTAAGCGCCCTTCTCGTGTCCAAAGAGCTCGCTCTCGAGTAGTCCCGCTGGGATGGACGCGCAATCTGCTCTGACCAAGCCTCGGCCTCGGCGAGCGCTCAACTCATGAATTCTCCGGGCTATCAGTTCCTTCCCGGTTCCGGTTTCTCCCAGGATGAGCACGGTCGAATTCGTCGCAGCGACCATTTCCACTTGCTTAAGGACAAGCTTGATGTTTGTGCTCTCTCCAATAATCTCCGTGTCGGCATCGTTTTGCCGTTGGGTAGTTGAGTAGCGGCTATCCTGAGCTCCTACCGTATCCAAATTCGAGCGATCCATCCCTGCTCCCGTTGAAAACATACACCCCTCCTATAAAGATAAATATCGAGACATATGCAATGGGGCTGAGAGAATCGGCGAAAAAACCGTATTTGCTACAAGACTATTTCAGAACCGAGCAAACTGCGTTTAGTAAAGCTTCGCTATCAAACGGTTTATGGAAAAATCCTAACGCGCCATCACGCATCGCCTGCTCCCGCACTGCGGCATCCGCGTGACCAGTTATGAAAATGATCGGAACGGGCCTTACACGGTCGGATAGGTAGCGCTGGAGTTCAAGCCCGCTCATGTTGGACAATCGAACGTCCAGGATCAGGCAACACTCATCCTTCGGGTGATCGGAATTAACGAAGTCCTCGGCAGAGGCAAACGCTTCCACATTCAGGCCGGCCGAATCCAACAAGTTGCCTAGAGCGTCGCGGACTGCTTGGTCGTCGTCCACGATCGAGACTGAATGGGATTTTTGAGTTTTCTGCATCATGGTTTTAATTCTCCTCTACCTTCATACGAGCCGGAGGATAACGCTAACTGAAGGAGGGCGTCTATTACCCGTTGGTAAGGAGAACTAACACTTTTGGGCAGGTAGACCCAACCTTTCCGCCATCCGTACAAGATCCGGCAAGGATTGGACTTGCATCTTCTTCATCACCTGCCCACGATGGACTTTGGCGGTTGTTTCGCTAGTGCCCAATTCTGCGGCGATCTGTTTATTCAGCTTACCCGCAACCACCAACGCCATCACTTCGCGCTCGCGGGGAGTGAGACTGTTGAACCGACGTCGCGATTCGGTAACTTCCGCTTCCTGCGCGCGGCCATCGCGGTCACGCTCAACAGCCTTCTGAATGGCATCCAGGAAGTCCTGATCTCGGAAGGGTTTAGTTAGGAAATCGACGGCTCCGGCCTTCATCGCTTGTACCGTCATGGGAATGTCGCCATGGCCGGTGATGAAAATTATAGGAGTCTCTATGTTGGCTGCGGCTAGTTGCTTTTGAAAATCAAGTCCACTGATGCCTTGTAGACGCACATCTAAAACTAAACATCCCGGTACATTCTTGCGATCGGCCTTCAAAAAATCTTGGGGTGAGTTAAATGTTTCCACGCGTATTCCCACCGATTCCAGCAAATTCCTAATTGCGGTCCGCACGGCTTTGTCGTCGTCGATTACGAAGACAGTTGTTTCAACGGCATTCATGCATGGGCTCCGGCAACCATCGGCAATGTGAACTGGAACGTCGCGCCTTGATCATTGTTCGAGAGGGCCCACATACGGCCGCCGTGTGCCTCCACGATTGTGCGGCTGATGGAAAGGCCCAATCCCATTCCTTCTTTCTTTGTAGTGAAGAACGCTTTGAAGACGTTTTCGAGGATGTTCGGTTCTACCCCCATACCGCAATCGCGCACGGTAATTAGAATCTGGCCATCGTCGGTCGCCCTCGAGCTGATCGATAGTTCTCTGGGATGCTGGTGAATCGACTTCATTGCGTCTATAGCGTTGGCGATGAGGTTCAGGATTACCTGTTGCAGTTGTACTCGGTCCCCGCAAACGGTGGGAAGATCCGATGCAAATTCAGTTCGCAAGGTCACCTGATTGTTAGACAATTCTGATCCAGCGAGGTTGATCACTTCAGTAATTACGTCATTAATCATCAACTCAGTCTTTTGTGGCGCTTTATTCTTCGCCAGCTCACGAATACGCTTGATGATCTCTCCAGCTCTCTTGCCCTCTTTAACAATCCAAACCAAGGACTCCCGAACTTTATCGAGCTTTGGCGGCTCGGCTGTAAGCCATCGCATGCATGCGTCTCCATTGGTGACGACTGCGACAAGAGGCTGATTTACTTCGTGTGCAATCGAGCTGGTGAGCTCCCCGAGGGTCAGTAGCCGCGAGACGCGAGCGAGATCGGACTGCGTCTTCAGGAGATCGTGCTCGAGTTGTTTGCGCTCGGTGATATCCATCGTTAGGCCTACCATTCGCATCGGTTCGCCGGCGCTGTCGCAGTAGGTCCTCCCCTTGCTCATGACCCAGCGGGCTCGACCGTCCGGGCGATTGATACGATATTCCACTTCCAGCGCTCCGTGCGGCTTGAGGGCAGTGAGAATAGCCAATTGGACGCGGGCGCGATCCTCTGGATCGACGAGATGAACGAAGGATGACCACGAGTGTTTGACATCGTGCGGCTCGAGGCCAAAGATTTGAGAGTGCCGATCTGACCAGGTGGCCAAGTCAGACCCAGGCCCCGGAACCGGACGCTTCTTGAGCCATCCGCAGTTGTTCTTCACTCCCGCGCAGGGCCGCTTCGGTCCGCATTTGTTCTGTGAGATCGCGCGTTATCTTTGAAAAACCAATAAGCTCTCCGCGCGGATTGCGCAATGCAGTGATAATCACGTTAGCCCACAACTTGGATCCGTCTTTGCGTACCCGCCAGCCGTATTCTTCAAAGCGGCCCTCTGCCGCGGCGATCTGGAGTTCCGTCTCTGGTTTGCCAAGTTGTATATCCGCAGCCTGATAAAACTGGGAAAAGTGCAGGCCGATGATTTCTTTTGCCGTGTATCCATTGATGTGTTCAGCTCCCTGATTCCAGGTCGTAACACGGCCGGAAGTGTCGAGCATAAAGATTGCGTAATCCTGAACCCTTTCGACAAGCAAACGAAACCGTTCTTCGCTTCTGCGAAGCGCTTCTTCCGCAAAATTACGCTGCAAAATCTCGTCCGAGAGGTCATCGTTCGCTTTTTGAAGCTTGGCCGTTCTCTCTTGCACGCGAATCTCTAATTCATCCTTGGCTTTCCCCAGGCCCTCTTGTGCGCGCTTCCGTTCCGCGATTTCGAGCCTCATAGCTTCAGGACTCGGAAGCGCAAGCGCGTGTGGAATCAAACGGACAAGCAGTATAGCGGTAGCAACCGAGGCTAAGGCAGTGATCACTTTGATGCCGCCCGATAGCCAATAGTCCGCATGCCACAAATTCCAGATTTCCATTACGTGCGTTGCGCCACAAGCAAGGATAAACATACCGAAACAAATGAATATCCAGTTGAACGGTACATGCTTCCGTTTCCGGATGAAATACATCAACGGAATCGAGAAGTAAGCGACAGCGATTAGAAAATCGGATATGACGTGAAGCCAAACTAATCCCGGGTCCCATAGGTAACAATAACCGTGTGGCATGAAATCGTTGGGAGAGGAAATGGTCCTAAAGAACTCCATAGTGGTTAATCCTCCATGGGATCCGATTTGGCCCGACACAGGAGAGATACCGATTCTAATCTAGGGTTTGTTGCGGGTTTGTGTGGCGCGAACCAGGAGGTGCGAATGCAACTTCCGCGCCCACCAGGAGCTGCATCCCACTGTTCACGTCGACGGCTTAGTATAAAGGAACAGTACCCTACAAGAAACTACGTAATCAGAAGTACTGAAGCGATTTCAGGGTTCACAAAGTTTCACGAAAATTGGGCTGGTGTCAGGTTCGTGTCGAAATACTGGCGTTTGCCTTTCTTTTTTGTCCCTGTGGAAAAATTCAAGTAATCGGAATCCTACTAACTAATCCATTGCGAAGACCTTATTCCAGTCAATTTCGGAGGGCCTGCCAATGGAACGAAATCTGCTTAACCGGCCTTTGTCCGTTCAAAAAGGGAGGCTGAGACTATGAATGCTTTACGCAGAGTGGCCGTGTTTTTTTGCATCGCATGTTTGGTGTTGGGATTCGCATCTGTCGCGAAGGCAGACCAACATGATAAGTTGACGATTGTCACCTTTAGTCAGCCGGTCGAGATACCTGGCGGTAAGGTGCTCACGGCGGGTACCTACGCTTTCAAGCTGCTGGATAGTTTGGGAGATCGCAACATAGTCCAAATTTATGACAAGGACAGAATGAAGTTGTACGCAACCGTCCTTGCAATTCCGGATTACCGCCCGAACCCGTCGGATAAGACCATCATTAAGTTTTCTGAAACGGCGTCGGGCGGCCCGGTAGCGATCAAGGAATGGTTCTATCCCGGCGACAACTACGGCCAGGAATTCGTCTATCCGAAGTCTCGAGCCGTAGAGATCGCCCAAAGTTCAAATCAGAACGTTCCATCGATGCCGTCGGAAATGGCATCAAATATCAATCAGCAGGATCAAGCTTCGAGCGAGTCAAATGAGACAGCCATGAAAGAGGCTCCACTCAAAGCCGAAGAACCTAGCGGAGAGGAAGTGGAAGTAGCCAAGGTGTTCATCGTCGAAGCGCCAGTCGTGGTTGCGGAGAACACCACCAAGAAGCTGCCGCAGACGGCAAGTCAGCTTCCTTTTCTCTACATGTTCGGAATCT
>Ga0207053_10165_pt1 | contig 17654 bp, 15 predicted proteins | sample Alteio_BWMinCont_59_FD_153290 | JGI IMG/M metagenome (GOLD analysis project Ga0207053, IMG submission 153290) | Enriched cells from forest soil in Barre Woods Harvard Forest LTER site, Petersham, Massachusetts, United States -... | ecosystem: Environmental > Terrestrial > Soil > Temperate forest >...
CGGCGCCGATTTACTGCCGGTCTTGTTTTAGCGGGCGGGATGACTTTGATCAGCCGGCGCGCAATGGCGGCGGATTTCAAGCTGAGGCAGTTTCATAACCAGCCCGCAGACAGCCCCCTGCACAAGCGGCTGGTCGAGATGTGGGCGGCCGTAAAAATCGAGACGCACGGGCGCGTGGACGTCTCCACCTTTCCCGATAACGATGAGCTCCCCGGAAGCGATCCCGCGGCCCTGAAGATGTTAATTGACGGCGAGCTGGATTTTTTCACTTTGAATGGCGGATTGATCGGCACGGCCGTGCCGGCAGTAAATGTGCAGGGAATTCCTTTCGCGTTCCACGATGAGGCCCAAGTCTATCGCGCCATCGACGGCGATCTAGGGGAATACCTGGCTAAGGAGATGGGCACTAAAGGGATTTATGCCGTGCCGCGAGGATGTTTCGAGAATGGATTTCGTCAAATCACCTGTTCGCTGCGGCCGATCCGCACCGTGGAAGATCTCAGCGGCCTCAAGATGCGCACGCCCGACAGTCCCATCTATGTCGATTGCTGGCGTTCGCTGGGCGCCACGCCGGTGGTGGTGAACTTCAACAAGATTTATGAGGCGCTGAAGACGGGTGAGGCCGATGCGCAGGATAATCCGCTCAACGTCGCAGAATTGCTAAAGCTTTATGAGGTGCAGAAGTACATCAGCCTCACGAATCACATGTGGTCCGGCTTTAATCTCATCGCCAACCTGAAAATGTGGCAGGGTTTGCCTGGCGATGTGCAACGAATCATCGAACGCAACACCGAGAAGTGCGTAAAACTGCAGAGAAGCGATACAGATACGATGAACCATGATCTCGCCCCGCGCCTCACGCAGCGGGGCATGACGATCAACCAGACGGACGCCGCCAGCTTCCGTTCGCGCCTTGGCCCTTATTATGCACGATGGAAGGACACTATCGGATCGAAGACTTGGGCGCTGCTGGAAGCCCACGTGGGTAAGCTCGCCTGACCTGATTCGAAACCTTGCAAAGTTCAGCTTGGCTCGGGCCATGGGGCGGAGCGCAGAGAAACTTGCCACATTTCTGAAGACGCCAGTTCCTGGAAACGAGCTTCGTGCCTTACACGACCGCACCACATTACAGCAACGGCAAATTAGGTGTTCTGTAAGTTCTGATTCAGAGGGGGTGGTCGGGGCGCGCGGATTTGAACCGCGGGCCTCCTGCGCCCAAGCCAGGCGAGCTATCTCCTGGAAGTCCTTCCTTTTCAATCTTTGTTTTGAAAACAAACGAGTTAGAAAAATATTTGGTAGTGGTACGGTGTACGGAAATGTGGCCCCGCATGCATAGAGTCCCCCGAATTTTCCCCATAGCAAAGAAACGGCGAAAGTGCCCCGATCAGTTTCGTTGAACCGAAGGGAGCCAATGGAACTATTTAAAACGCATGGAAGACCTATCCGCCTCAGGAGAACCTGCCTCAAAAGCACCAGACTCGTCTCCGCCCACTCTTTCTATCACTTCAACTACTAACGTTTCCAGTAAATCGGGGAATCTGCTTTCGCTCAAAAGCTAACCCCAATAGGCTGAAAACAACCTGTTCGTGCACAGTTCGTGTACAGTCGAGTTCCAACAGAAATCCTACAGAGTGAACCCCTCGTTGAGACAAAGATGTGCATCACACCCTCCTTCGAAGGGCATTGCTCTAATAGAGAGCCCGCATTAGCCTTCGAAGAACTCCACGGGTCCACCATTCTTCTGTTTTGGCTGCTTGAAAGATTAAGTCGAAGGGCCGATTTACAGAAGCCACGCAAATTAGCGATCAGAGTGCGCTGCCATTGCTTTCGGGAACATCAAGTAAGGCTCAGAGCCGTCAGTAATTCTGAGCTTTTCTGCTCAAATAGTTAAAATCCCTGGTCTGCGCCCTTCTGCCATGCGAGCGCCTACCCGAGACGTATAGTCCTAGAGCGGTCTCAGCAAACGAAGCGGTTGCGTGAAGTGCGCTGAAAGCGTAGGCTTTGCGGGCAGAATATCGACAAGTCCACAAGCGGAGAGGGGTTCACGTTCCATTTACCGGAGAATCATACCATGATGGCCGCGTTGGCTTCAGGATCGGAACATCACCATCACAGATCACGCAAGAACAACACGGCCACGGTTGCGCGCCCTTAGGTTGAAGCGATATTCCTGTGCGGTCGCAAACTGCGAGGAGAAATGACCGAGTCGGCCCTTCAGCAGGATTCACCGCTTGAAGCACAATTACGAGCCACACTCAATATCGTTCCAGCCTATACCTGGTACGCCCTGCCGAACGGTGCACTCACATTTGTGAACGAGCGAACCGCCGATTATCTTGGTCTCCCAAAAGATCATCCTCTCCGTTCCGGCAAAGACACCGACGCGGATTGGGACTCTCATATTCCACTCTTGCATCCGGACGATCGCGAAGAGACACGCAGAGTTTGGTCGGAGTGTTTGCGTACAGGCCGCTCCGGTGAGGTGAGTTTTCGAGTGCGGAACGCCGAAGGAGGGTACCGCTGGTTTCTCAGTCGCGCCGAACCTGTCATGGCTGCGGACGGAACCCTGCTGTATTGGATTGGGATTAATCTCAACATTGAAGAACGCAAAGAGGCCGAATTCTACCTTGCCGAAGGACAGCGGCTTGCCCATATGGGCAGCTGGGCATTCAAGGCTGCTGGATTCGATTACTGGTCTTCCGAGTTGTTTCAGATCCATGGCCTTGATCCGAGTGGCAAGCCGCCAACGGTCGAAGAATATTTGGCTCTCGTACACCCAGAAGATCGCGAGTTTATGAAACAAGCGATTGAGAAGATCTTAGCCGATCATCGCGAATTCGACTTTACGAAGCGAATCGTGCGCCCTGATGGGAAGATCCGCGCCGTTAGATGCGTAGGCGTTCCTGTGATTCAGGGCGAAACGTTCCAGGGATTCGTGGGCACGGGGATGGATGTCACCGAGCAGGAAGAATTGGCCCAGGATTTGCGGCGAAGCAAAGCGCATCTAACAAATGCGCAAACACTAAGTCACACAGGCAGCGTCGGGATGGAAGTAAGGACGAAAAGGATATTTTGGTCGGAGGAATCGGCACGGATTTACGGGTACCGTCCCGGGACGGAGCCCACGCCCGATTTGATACTGCAGCGAGTTCATCCTGATGACGTCAACCTTCTCAAAGACGTCCTCAAGCGAGCGGCCCAGGGCGCAGCAAACTTTGACTTTGAGCATCGGTTGCTCATGCCGGATGGGTCCGTAAAGTATATCTACAATCTCTCACAGAGCATGAAGGACGAGGTTGGCAACGAAGAAGTTGTTGGCGCCATAGTAGATATCACGGAACGCAGGCGCGCCGAGGAAGCCTTGCGACAGAGTGAGCAAAGGTTTCGCTTAGTTGTTGAGAGCATCCCCGGTTTGGTGGTCACAACGACGTTGGAAGGTGAACTCGAGTTCGTCAACCGACGAGCCGTAGACTACTTCGGAAGAAACCTTGAACAACTGAAGGGCTGGCGGACTAGCGATGCCGTTCACCCAGATGACCTCGCTAGTGCAATTGCAGTGTGGAGGCACTCAATCGAAAAGGGGATTTCGTACGACATTGACCATCGTCTTCGCGGCTCCGACGGTGTATACCGCTGGTTTCACGTATGTGGACGACCTCTGCGTGATGCGCAGGGCCTTATTGTTCGGTGGTATGCCCTGCTAACGGACATAGACGACCGCAAGAAGGCCGAACAAAAACTTAAAGAACAAGAGATGGAGCTTCGGCAGGTTCTGGACTTCGCACCGCAACTCATAGCTGTTTTCGGATCCCGCCGCGAGCCTCTGTTTACCAACCGCACGGCGCTTGATTACTTCGGCCTCACACTCGATGAATGGCGGGGCAAAAGCCCCCGCTGCGATGTAGGTCATCCGGATGATTCGGAGCGGCTCCAGGATCAATGGGATCGTGCCATGTCGAGGGGCGCTGCTTTTGAAATCGAAGTGCGGCTGCGCAAGGGCGATGGAAGTTACCGCTGGTTTCTCTCTCGTTACAACACTGTGCGCGATCACGAGGGACAAGTCCTGCGTTGGTACGTTGCGTGTACGGATATCGAAGACCGCAAGCGGATTGAAGAGAAACTGCAACAAGAAAACGTCGCTCTCCGCGAAGAAATTGACAAGGCATCGATGTTTGAGGAGATCGTTGGAACCTCCCCCGCTTTGAAAGCGGTACTCTCGCGCATTTCCAAGGTTGCGCTAAGTGATTCCACGGTTCTTATTACCGGTGAGACCGGAACCGGCAAAGAGCTTGTTGCCCGCGCGATCCACAGACGGTCAAAGCGCGCCTCGCGTGCATTCGTCAGTGTGAACTGCGCCGCAATCCCCCGTGATTTGATTGCCTCGGAGTTGTTCGGTCATGAGAAGGGGGCGTTCACGGGAGCCATGCAGCGACGAATCGGCCGGTTCGAGCTCGCCGAGGGCGGAACGATCTTCCTTGACGAGGTAGGTGAACTATCGGCCGACACCCAGATTGCCCTTCTAAGGGTATTACAGGAACGGGAGTTTGAGCGGCTTGGGGGAAGGCAACCTATCCACGTCGACGTTCGCGTCATCGCAGCGACGAATCGTGATCTGAAGGCTGCTGTGGCCAGGGGGACCTTCCGCCAAGACCTTTATTACCGGCTAAACGTGTTTCCGCTCGAGGTGCCACCTTTGAGGAATCGAAGGAAGGACATTCCCCTGCTGGTTGAATACTTTCTTGATCGCTACGCGCGCAAAGCAGGTAAGAATATAAGGAGCTTCAACCAAAAGACACTCCAGTTACTTCAGTCATACCCTTGGCCCGGCAACATACGCGAATTACAAAACGTAATCGAACGATCCGTAATCGTGTGTGAAACGGAGATCTTTTCGGTGGATGAAAGCTGGCTATCGCAGCAGACTAGTGATCAGAAATCGGGCGGCAAGCTTTACCTTTCCCAGAAGGTCGCAGCCACAGAAAAGGAAGTGATCGAAGAAGCTCTGCGAGAAAGCCAAGGACGGGTATTCGGGCCTTCAGGGGCTGCAGCCAAGCTAGGCATCGCGCGGTCCACGCTCGATTCGAAGATTCGGTCACTAAACATCGACAGGTATAACTTCAAGCCCAGAAACTGAGACTCCCTACCAATATCGTGCCAGGTTCGAATCCGCGCCTAGAAGCACTTTCGCCTAGGAAGAGACTGACCCTATCTGGTTGCGGGCAAGATCGTTTGGCCCGGCCTGCCCGAACTTCGGTCAATTGCCGAAATATCGTGCATTTTAGCAAGGGCTGACTCTTTCTTCTCAATAGGTTACGGTTGGTCACCGAACTGCCTTCCTTTCAATCCGAGTGCGCTTTTAAGAGGCTCATTGGATGAAACGGCCTACGCCGCGTCTGTTTTCAAGCAACGGGAGCTCGCATGTTAAGAACTCGGAGAACAGAGAATGGTCGAGTTCTGTTCACACTCAGCGGCCGGATCGAAACAATCGAGGACATCGAGCAGCTTCAGCAAGTGCTGGCTGCCGAGACACCTGGGCGGCAGCTGGTTTTGGATTTGAGGGACGTGACACTCGTCAACGAGGCTGCTGTGAAGTTTCTCGGCCACTGCGAAGCCGATGGCATCCAGTTCGAAAATTGTCCTTTCCATATCCGAAGGTGGATCGACGAAGCAAAAGATCGACCAAGGCGATGAAGAGCGTGACGACGGTTCGTTTTAGGTCAGCGAAACTTCACGGTGGAGAACCGCATGACCGACAAACTCGATAATCGAGCGCTCGACCAATTGTTCCGCACAGCCCGCACGCGTAACGCGTGGGCCGAGCAGCCGGTGGCCGAACGGCAGCTGCGCGAGCTTTACGATCTGATGAAATTCGGGCCTACTTCTGGAAATTGTTGCCCGGCGCGTTTTATCTGGGTCACGAGTGCCCAGGGCAAGAGCAGGCTTGCAGCGCTTGCCGCGCCCAACAATGCGCCAAAGATACTGGCAGCGCCGGTCACAGTCATCGTCGGCTATGATTTGGACTTCGCCGAACAATTGCCGAAGTTGTTTCCCGCGCGCGGCAAGGACATGCAGGCGTATTATTCCGACCCCCTGGTCGCGCAAACCACCGCTTTTCGCAACAGCAGCCTTCAGGGCGCCTATCTGATTGTGGCGGCGCGCGCGTTGGGACTGGACTGCGGTCCAATGTCTGGCTTCAACAACGAAGCGGTGGATTCCGAATTCTTTGCCAATACACGCATTAAATCCAATTTCATTTGCTCCATCGGGTACGGATCGAATGAAAACCTCTTCCCGCGCAACCCAAGACTGACGTTCGAGGAAGCAGGACACTTTGCCTAAAAGGAGCGGCAAAATGAATAGTAGCAAAACAGCCCCAAAGGTTGAGCCCGCGCGTCATTGGATCAATGGCGAGTGGATCGGCTCGTCTACGGTCGCAAAATCCATAAGCCCTTCCACCGGAGAGGTCCTTGGGCAGTACTCGGCGGGCGGGCGAGTTGAGGCGGCGTCCGCAATCGCCGCTGCACGAAATGCGTTTGACAACGGGACCTGGGCCTATGACCCGCAACTCCGTTCTCGGGCGCTTCTCGAACTCGCTGACAGGCTTGGTGAGCGAGCAGACGCAATTGGGCTGACGATTAGCCGCGAGATGGGCAAGCCGTTGGGTGACGCGACACTCGAAGCTGCCTGGAGCCCGTCAACGCTTCGTTACAACGCGGGCACCGCGCTGTCTCAGACAGGCACGTCAGCTGAGATCGCGCCCGGCGTATTCGCAACCGCTATGCGCGAGCCGATCGGCGTCGCGGGAATCATCGTACCCTGGAATTCCCCTCTCGCGCTGCTGCTCCGCGCGTTGGGTCCGGCCTTAGCAGCCGGCTGCACGACGGCCATCAAACTCCCCGGTCAGACAGCGTTGGTCAATTCTCTCATCGCGGAAGCAGTCGCGGCGACCGAGAGTTTGCCGAAGGGCGTGGTGAATATCTTCACGGAGGCTGGAAACGAGGGTGCGCCGTTGCTGGTCGAATCGCCCGACGTCGACGTTATCAACTACACCGGCAGCACCAAAGTGGGTCGGCAGGTCGCCGAAAAAGGCGCACAGACGCTGAAGAGGATGTGCCTGGAATTGGGCGGGAAAACGCCACTGATCGTTTTCGAGGACGCGGACATTGAGGCTTTCGCACCCCTCGTCGTGACAGCGCTCACAAAGTTCAATGGCGAATTCTGCATGACGGGCTCGCGAGCCCTCGTACAACGAAGTGTCGCCGACGCGTGGCGGGAACGAATCGCGTCCCTTTTGGAGAAGGTCGTGGTCGGGCGAGCTGATGACCCGAATAGTCAGATGGGTCCCTTAATCGATCGCGCCAATGTCGCCCGGATCGATCGCCTGGTCGAAGACGCAAAACGCTATGCCCGAGTCATCGTTCGTGGCGGCCCGATCGTGGATGGCCCTCTGGCAGTCGGTGCGTTTTATCGCCCCGCCATGCTGGAGACGGAAGCGCTCGACGTTCCGTTGGTTCAAGAAGAGATATTCGGCCCCGTGCTGAGCTTCGAGACTTTTGCGACGGAGGAGGAGGCGATCACACGTGCCAATGCCACCGTCTTTGGCTTGGCCGCCGCGCTCTTCACCAAAGATTTCGATCGGGCACACAGGGTCGCCCGTGCCATCAAAGCCGGCACCGTTTGGACCAACACATGGGCAACTCTCAGCGACGCTTTCGAAGAGGGCGGCTTCAAGTACAGCGGCATCGGACGGGCGCGGGGGCTTCGCGCGATGGAAGAATTTCAGGAAGTGAAAACGCAATTTCGTGCTGTGAGGGCCTTGGGTGGATCATCCCCGCACTCAGGCACCATGGCGCCGTAACTCTCAAAGGAGAAACTCGATGACTGTTCCCAGTCTGCCCAAACTCGGCACACCGCCACCCCCGGCACCCTTGCGCAAAATCGCGCTTGAGGAGCACTTCGGCCACCCCATAGTGTTCATGCGGGATAGCGACGGCCGGTTCGAGACCAGTAAAGAGGCCGCCGTTGGCCATCTCGGGCCGGAGTATTTTGAGGTCGTGCAGGAGCGCCTTCTGGACTTCGACACGACGCGCCTCCAAGCCATGGACGAGGCGGGCGTTGATAAGGTGCTGCTCTCCTTCGGTGCCGGGTTTCGCACCTTCGGCGTGCAGGGCATCCTCGACCGAGTCGAAGCGCAAAACACCGCTCGCATAGTGAACGACTTTCTCGCAGAACAGGTGCGCGCACACCCCAGTCGTTACGTTGGCATGGCCACTCTTGCGCTCCAGGATCCCGAACAAGCCGTACGCGAGCTTGAGCGTTGCGTTACTAAACTCGGCTTCAAAGGGGTCATGGTGAACGGCTATACCCAGGTCGAGACCCCAGACAATTTGATCTATCTCGACGATGCGCGGATGACACCGCTGTGGGAAGCGCTGACGGCGCTTGATGTGCCGCTTTACCTCCACCCACGCGCGTCGCACAAAGCTGCGATGTACGACAACCATCCGGAGCTTACCGGCGCGAACTGGGGTTTTGCCCCGGAGACAGCGACGCATGCGCTGCGCATCGTCTATAGCGGCATTTTCGACCGTTTTCCGACCGCAAAGCTGGTGCTGGGACATCTCGGCGAGTCCCTGCCGTTTTTCGCCTGGCGCATTCAGCACGGCATCAACTTCAGTCCGAATGGCCGCTTCACGAAGAAGCGTCTGGTCGACTATCTCGCGGAGAACATTTGGGTCACTACGAGCGGTAACTTCAACACCCAGGCACTTCACTGCACGATTCTTACCATGGGCGCCGATCGCATTCTGTTCTCAGATGACTACCCATATGAGGATTACGCCGAGGGCGCAGAATTCATCGATACGGTGGCGATCAGCGAGAGCGACCGTCGCAAGATCGCTTACATGAACGCCAAGACACTTTACAAGCTGTGAGAGCACCCGAGACTGTGGATCCAAGCTGGAGCATGAATGCGAATTCGCTCACCGTCAGCGACCAGATTCAGCGCCATTGGCAACAGCAACTGCTCAATCAAGGCGGATCGAATCTCCGATACGAAAGAGAGGCACAATGTCAGAAGTCATTCAGCCGTCCAGTCGTTTTGCCGCGATTACCGGCGCCGGTAGTGGGCTCGGGCGAGATATTGCGATTGGTCTGGCTGCAAAGGGCTACCGCGTCTTCGGAACTGCCATCACACCAGATGAAATCAGTGACCTCCAACAAGCCTCTGGCGGCGCAGTTACACTGACCAGCTGCGATATCACCGACGAGCCAGCCGTCAAGCGCTGGGCTCGTGCCGTGAGCGCGCACACAGATGGCGGCCTCAATCTTCTCGTCAGTAACGCCGGAATCTTGACTCCCGGACCTATCGAGACGCTCCCCCTCGACTCCATCAGACGCGAATTCGAAGTGAATGTTTTCGGCGCGCTGTCCGTGATGAACGCATTCCTTCCGGCCTTGAGGAAATCGCGCGGTCGTATTGTGCAGATCAGCACCTGGACGGCACACCTGCCACTTCCGTTCAACGGTCCATCAGGCGCCTCAAAGGCGGCCATGGAGGTACTCGCGACCGTCTATCGAGAGGAACTGAAGCGCTTTGGTATCGATGTCGTCGTCGCGGTCGCCGGAAATATGAAAACCGGCGGGCCAGCCAAGACGGCGGTCGCACTCGCGCGCACCGTGGACCAGATGACGCCGCCAGAGCGCGATCTCTACGGGGAGGCTTTCAAGAACTATGCGGCCAAGCTCAATAGCATGCAAGACAACGGGCTTGCCTCAGCCGATGCCGCAATGCGCGTGATCGAGCTGGCGGAGCAAAATCCGGCACCGCGCTTTGCTCCGGTAGGCCCGGATGCCGAAGAAATTCTTCGTGTTGTGCGAAAACAATCCGACGATCAACAGGACGCTCTTCGTTTCCAAATCGTCGGGCTGAAATGAAACCAACTCGACGTGCATGTGAAGGAGCGCACCATGATTGAACTCGTTGAGACCGGTGATAGCCGCGCTATACGCAACAAGAATAATGTTCTTGCTCTGTATGATCTGATGATTAATCGAAAGCGGTCCGAAGAGGCTACCGCGAAGTTACTCAGCCCATCGTACATCCAGCACAACCCGCTGATTCAGGACGGTTCTGTCGCGCTAGGCCGGTTCTTCGCCAAAATTACGAGTGAGCGGCCTCGGGCACGCGTCGTGGTTCACCGGATCATTGCGGTCGGCGACTACGTGTGGGTACATCTGAACTTCCTCAACCTGTTCAACGATGATCCCGACGACACCGGAATTGCTGGCGTCGATATCTATCGCATGGACGCTGAGGGGAAAGTCGTCGAGCACTGGGATGCGTTGCAACTTGTGGGCACGCCTCACAACTCCGCTCCGATGATCGCGCCGAACATTCCGCGTGCGAACGCCAACGGCATGTTCTGACCGGAAAGCGGGCAAGGCCAGTAACTTCGTTCGCCACGAACTAACAAACGAGGAAGGAGGAACTATCCCATGTCGACCAACTTGACCGCGGTGCTTCAACAGCTTTTGCAGAACACATCGAATCTCAAGGTGCTCCAGCAACTCATGACACCGGACGCTACCTACGTTTCATTGAATTTCGACAACCCCGAACTCAAGAAAATTGAGCCGTGGGCTGGCACTCACAAAGGGCCACAGGCTCTGTCTAATGTCTTTGCGGCAATCCAACGCTTCTGGAAAACACTCGATTTCAAAGTCACCGACACTATTGAGCAGGGTAATCGCGTGGCTCTCTTCGGCTCCTTTACCTACAAATCCAACACTACCGGAAAGGAAATCACATCTCCTTTTAGCCTGTTGGCGCGTTTCGAAGGGGACAAGGTTTCCTACGTCCAGTTTCAAGAGGACAGCTACGGCACTGCCGGCTCATTCAAAACAGGGGGCACCACGCGGTTCCACAGCGATCCGTCGGGAAAAGAGGTTGAGGTCTAACGCCGAGTAAGTTGTCGCCGTGAGTTCACCGGCACGGAAATATCTTCGTGAGGTTTTAAATAGCGTACTGGCGCTCGTTGGGGTTACGACGTTGAAAGATTCGCTCCTTTGCTCGAAGCATCATGGGATTGTTTGCATGACACGTATCGTGGCGTCCTTGGTTGTTTTATGGGTCAGTGTGTTTGTTGGTGTGGTGAAGGCGCAGACGCCGGATCCGTCACCCTCAGACGTTCCTCAGCCGGGCGTGCGGCCGCCCCTTAGCCCATTTCCGAGATTTCAAGACTGGAGCTTTTTGCGCGACCCATCCCTGCGAGTCGATCCTTTCGACCGATTGAAATTCATTCCGCTGAACCACTCCGGGACAACCTACCTAACGCTCAGCGTTGAGAATCGGACAGAATTTCAGTATCTCAAGGACAACGCTTGGGGCGCTGGACCGCAAGATCTGACAGGTTACGTTTTCGAACGATTGATGCCCAGCGCCGATTTACACGCAGGAGATCATGCTCGCATTTTTGTGACGCTGGCATTTGACGACGTGGGTGACAAGAAAGCTGGCCCTCGGCCAGTAATCGACAAGGATGTTGCCGATGGACATGAAGGTTTCGTCGAGTTCGGAGGTAATCTCCACGATCGACACCCTGGCTGGGATGTCATCGTCGGACGTCAGGAGGTTTCACTCGGAACAGGGCGCCTTCTCGATGACAACGAGGGCGTGAACGTAAGAAGCGCCTTCGATGGTGTGCGCATCGGGTATGACAGACCGAAGGGGCGTATCGATTTGATCGCAGTCAAGCCGGTGGAGACCAACCCCGGCGCGTGGGACGACATACCCGATCCCGCGATCACGTTGTGGGGCGTTTATGCTTCAAATGTGCGTTGGAATTCGCAGTTCATGTCGGACGTCTACTTCCTTGATTACGATGCAAAGTCAGCCACCTACGGCAACCAATCGGCGCGGGAGCAACGGCGCACCGTTGGAGCGCGATATTTCAATCGCCCGCCCAACGAACCACCCACGGCAGGTTTTGACTATAACGTTGAGGCTGGGTTCCAGTGGGGCTCATTCGGGAATCGCTCCATCCGCGCCTGGGGAGTTGGAGCGAACATCGGGTGGACCGTTCCCGGGCCGGTGTGGCACGCGCGTTTCGGGTTTGAGGCTGATGCCCTAAGCGGAGACAATGGCCGGCCTGCGACGCTCGGCACGCTCAACGCCCTCTTTCCACGAGGAGCCTACTTCGGGCCAAAATTCGCGCTGATCGGGCCGGCAAACCTGTTGGATGTCCAGCCTCAGTTTGTCTTCCATCCCCTTCAGAACGTAACCGGAACTTTCGAGTGGATCTGGTTCTGGCGCGAGAGCACGAAAGATGCGCTTTATACTTTTGGGAACGTGCCACTGCGGCCGGCAAATCTTAGCGACGCTCGGTACGTCGGGAGTCAACCCAATCTGGAGATTCGTTGGGCAATACGCGAGCATTTCTTGGCCGCCGTGAATCTCGCCGGTTTCCTTACAGGGACGTTCTTGCAGCAATCTCCTCCATCCAAAGAAATCGTGTTCTTTAACCTAGGGCTTACGTATCGGTTTTGAGCTGTCAGGGACGAGATTCGCGAAACGGCGCTCGCTCGCACCGATGGTCAGCCGCGGGCGCGCATGCCACCTTCCCGCGCTGGAGGCTTCGTAGGCTGATAGCAAAGATCACTGGATTCGAGAAACAACTAGGAACCACAGCTAATAGGTCTGAGCTTCGCTTAGCAGCCTAATCGCGATGCATCTGCCATGGAGCCTAGTATTGATCTAAGATCGCGTGCCGGAAAGCAGTTGGCGGTTGGTCGGCAAGCTAGAAGAATAATCCGCGGTTCCCAAGGTGTGCACGACACAACTGTCTCACTCTAGGGGTTCACTTCACGACTTCCAAAAAACACCACAGACTGAACCCCTCGTTGAGACAAAGATGTGCATCCCGCCCTCCTTCGAAGGACTTTGCTCTGCTAGATGCCCGCATTAGCCTTCGAAGAACGTCATCATCGCCAAAAGATGGAATCGGTCCCTCTCCTTGATTTGGGAGCCAACTCCCGTGTATGACGTCGTCGGCGATGTCAAAGGGTTTTTCATGCAACTCCACCTACACCTCTAGCGTTGCGAGTCGGGAGCGGGTCAAGGGCGCCCCGCGAAGAGGGGCGTTTATCGAAGACCCTTGACGCAGCGGACGGCTCGCCAGAATTGGGATCGGACGAAGCATGAGCTTCGTCTTACTCAGGATTCCTTTGCGGTTCTCGACCAAGGCTCGCTCCTTAGAATCCTACGGGGAAGTGAACTAGCTCCACCAACCATGTATGCGATCTTTAACTTCAGATCATGATTTGTTCTCCGAACTCCCCTTTCTTCTGCAAGGGGAGGCAGGGCGCTCAATCAAAAAGACGATAGACTTTCGCCTACCACAGGAGTTGCCGGGCTGCCCTGCATGCGAGCGAGCGGCACTGGCTGGGCTGCTTCTCGCAGCTTCCAGTACAGCCGCACCGCCAACTTTCGTGCGATAGCCACCTTGGCCACCCCACTAATTCCGCGACGGAACTTCAATCGCTGATAGTCCCGCCGTAATTCCGGATCGAATCGCGCGGCCGTCTGCGCGGCTTCGACCAGTAAGCAACGCAGTATCGTATTGCCTTGCTTACTGATGGCACCGAGCCGCTGCCGGCCTCCGCTGCTTTCCTCACTGGGATTCAAGCCCAGATAACTCACCAGTTTTTTGCTGTTCGGAAAGCGGCTCACCGGTCCGACGGTCAACACGAACGCCAGCGCGGTCACTGGCCCCACTCCGGGCTGCTGCATCAAACAGACCGCTGCGGGGCGGCTTTCCGCTTCGCTGATCACCGCCCGGTCCAACTCCTGGATCGAAGGGTCGAAGTGATCGAGTAGCTCCAGCAGTTCCCACCGGCGACGGCTGGCCCAGGGATCTAGGGTCAGGCTTTCCAGCTTCTGACGGTCCACCTTGGTCCAGAGCTTCTTCCTGAGGCAAAGACCTTGCCCCATGGCCAGAGCGTGCAACTGGTTCATCACCGAAGTCCGGAAACGCACCAGCTTGTGTCGATGCCGGACCAACTGCCGAACATCACGTTCGGCAACGGAGGGCACCCAGATCCGCGGAAAACGATCCTGGATCAGCAAATCGAGAATGTGCCGGGCATCACGTGTGTCCGTCTTTTGTTTACGCACCATCGCCGCGCGGATCTCCGCCGCATCGCCAAACCAAAGTTCATGCCCATATCGACGGAGCATCCTTTCGAACCACTGTGTGGCGATGGTGGCTTCTATCCCCACCCGGGCGGGAGCCGCAAGTGCGGCATAAAACCCCTCGGCCTCACCCGTGCCATGTTCCAAGCGCCGCTCGATCAGCTCGCCTGTCGTCGTATCCATCATTGCGATTTGCTGAAACCGCGTGTGAAAATCACATCCTATAATCAGCATAGTCGCTCGGCTCCTTTCTTCCGAGCCTTGGTCGAATAAGCGCAACCAAGTCTACTCGCCCGAAGGGAGCCGACGACGTCATCCAATCAAGAAGTCGGCTTGTGGGAAGTGATCTTCGCGCTTAAGCAGCGACTGTGGACAGATTACGGGCTCGGAGGTTATGCATCCGTGGACGTGTCGGTGTAAGGGGTTCACCCCCGGGCTTCGCAAAGCAGGCGCGGCCGGTGTGCCAAAACAGATAATTTTTTCCTATTTGCCCTGTCGAAATCGACTCTCTTCATCCGTCACCCCTACGGAGGAGGCTTAGCGGTCAAGCTTCGCCGCCCAGGAGGTGAACGATGTGTCCATTCTGTTTGGGGAGCATGGGACTAATTGTGGCCAGCGCGGCTTCCACCGGCGGGCTGGCGGCGCTGGCAAGGTCGAACGCGGGCCTGCCGCGCTCGATCGTTTCAAGAACATCGTTTTCCAAACCATATTCAAGGAGAGCAAAAATGAAAGTCCCTTATGATGTTGAATTACCCCAAGTGAATGTTCTGGGTTCCAACATGGCCTTCCGGGAAGCGGGAAATCCCGAAGCACCGGTCGCGCTCTTTTTGCACGGGAACCCGACCTCGTCGTACATATGGCGGAATGTCATTCCGCCGGTTGCACCAACGACGCATTGCATAGCACCAGATCTCATCGGGTTCGGCCAATCGGGAAAACCAGACATCGAGTATCGGTTTGCCGATCATGTTCGGTACCTCGATGCGTTTCTCGATAACGCTCGAATCTCGTCAGCATTCGTCATAGCGCAAGACTGGGGGAGCGCGCTGGCATTTCACCTGGCAGCCCGCAGGCCGGAGTTTATCCGTGGGCTTGCTTTTATGGAGTTCATCCGGCCAATGCCTACTTGGGGGGACTTCCACGCGGACGCAATCGAAACCTTCCAGAAGTTCAGGACTCCCGGGCTGGGCGAAAAGATGATTCTTGAAGACAACGCATTCGTGGAGGGGGTTCTTCCCGCGAGTACCGTACGAAAACTGACGGATGAGGAGATGTCTGTTTACAGGGCACCATTTCCTACTCCCGAATCGCGGCGACCCACTTGGCGTTTCCCGAATGAATTGCCGATCGCTGGAGAGCCGGCCGATGTGTACTCAACCATAGAGAAAGCGCATTGCGCGCTGGCGCAATCGTCTTACCCAAAGCTGCTTTTTGTGGGAAATCCAGGCGCTCTGATATCGCCGGCCTTTGCTGAGAGCTTTGCGAACGGTCTTAAGAACTGCAGAGTTGTGCAGCTTGCCTCTGGCCGTCACTACTTGCAGGAGGATCGTGCTGAGGTGATCGGCGCCACTCTTAACGAATGGCTAATCGACGTGGGAGTTGGTTCGAGCCTAAAACACAAGGTGGCTATATAGACATTTCCCTCTGAGGCGGAATCGAAAACATTATGAACACTTAGAACTACCTCGACCCAGTTCCCAAAGGACGCTATGAGGATGGCATGGCCTTCACGATGTCCTGGCTCCGTCATCACGATCGCCAAGCGGATGGTCGCTTAGCCGATGCCAATATGCCTTACTCGCCTCTGGACGCTTTGTCCGCACGTTGAATAATCGAGCACCCTCAATCCGGCTCATGACCTGCCGTTTCCGGGACGACGTCAGGCTAGGGAGGGCGATTTCCTGAAATCTGTCGAATGCGCCGTCTTTCACCCGTCATACAATCAGGCGCGCAAAGCGCTCACAATGTTCACAAAGGAGAATAGACCGTGCAATTCGCCCTGCTGATCTACCATTTACCGGAAGAATTTGACATGCGGAAGAAAGACTACAGCGATCCTCATCTCGGCGCCTGGCGGGCTTACTACAAGGCGCTCGTCGAGGCAGGTGTCTATGTCGGTGCCAATGCTCTTGAAGTGCCCGAGACAGGAACGACGGTGCGTCTGAAGGAAGGGAAGCGCCTCGTGCAGGATGGCCCGTTCGCCGAAACGAAGGAGCAACTGGCAGGATTTATCATCCTGGAACTTCCTTCCGTTGACGCTGCCCTCGAATGGGCTGCGCGATGCCCGGGAGCATCGATCGGCGCAGTTGAAATCCGGCCGCTGGCGCCTGAAGCCATGCGGCGAGGCTTTACGGGATGACTGGAAGCAATCAGGAGGACACCCACCGGACCATAGAGCGCGTGGCCCGAGAATCATACGGGCGTCTAGTGGCCTACCTTTCCGCAAACACGCGCGACGTAGCTAGCGCGGAGGACGCTCTCAGCAATGCATTGGTATCAGCACTCACGGCTTGGCCTCGCGACGGCGTACCGCAAAATCCGGAGGCTTGGCTACTGACGACGGCGCGCCACTCTTTTATTGATCAAGTGCGCCACCGGCAAGTAGCCGAGGCTAGCGAACCCACGCTCCTGCTCCTCAGGGAGCAGTCCCAGGATCTGACTTTGTCGGTGGAGTTTCCAGATGAAAGGTTGAAACTGCTCTTCGTATGCGCTCACCCGGCGATTGATCCGGCCATGCACACGCCGCTCATGCTCCAGACCGTTCTGGGCCTGGACGCAGTGCGAATCGCGCACGCCTTCCTGATTTCACCCACGACGATGGGGCAGCGCCTGGTGCGTGCCAAGACGAAGATCCGCGACGGCGGCATTCAATTCGAAATTCCGCAAGAGCGTGAACTGCCGCAGCGGCTTGACGCCGTGCTGGAAGCGATTTATGCCGCATTCGGAATCGGCTGGGATGGCATGGCAGGAGTTGACCAACGCGGCCGCGATCTGTCCGAGGAAGCGATCTGGCTCGGACGAGTCCTTCTCGAGCTGATTCCAGGGGAGTCGGAGGTTCGGGGGCTTCTGGCTCTGATGCTCCACTGTGAAGCGCGGCGGCGGGCGCGGCGGGGGCCGGATGGCCGCTATATTCCTCTCTCGGAGCAGGACTCACAGCAGTGGTCTCTTCCAATGATCGAAGAGGCGGAGCGCCATCTCGCCGAAGCATCGAGTCGCGGTCGCGCCGGCCGGTTTCAACTCGAGGCCGCGATTCAGTCAGTACACGCCGAGCGGGCGCGAAGCGGCCGGACCGAGTGGTCTGCGATCGCGCTGTTCTACAAGCGACTGATCCATATATCCCCCACACTTGGCGCGCACCGGCATACACCCGCTTCGCGCCTCTCCTCAAGGCTTCCTCGACCAGCGCCTGTCCGATGCCGCGATTGGCACCGGTTACCAAAACGGCTTTGTCTTTGATTGT
>Ga0207053_10166_pt1 | contig 17629 bp, 20 predicted proteins | sample Alteio_BWMinCont_59_FD_153290 | JGI IMG/M metagenome (GOLD analysis project Ga0207053, IMG submission 153290) | Enriched cells from forest soil in Barre Woods Harvard Forest LTER site, Petersham, Massachusetts, United States -... | ecosystem: Environmental > Terrestrial > Soil > Temperate forest >...
CGGCTCGCAACTAGTTCGCCGAACGTGAGTAGCGAATAAGATCATCCGATTCTCTAGCCCTGTTGCGGAAGACTCGTCGATGCCGCCCGGCAATTCTGCTCAATTGGGGGCAGTCAAATTGCAAGAGAATGGAATTCGGTCCTAAGGGGGAAACCCTCGTGATGGAACACGTTCCTGCCGCGCATACGGACACGGACATCTACGTTCATTTTGAAAAGGCCAACGTGATTCAGATGGGCGACCTGTTTTTCAGCTGGATGTATCCCTACATCGACCCCAGTACAGGCGGAACAATCACCGGCACGATTGCCGCGGCCGATAAAATTCTATCGCTGGCCGGCAACGACACCAAGATTGTTGCGGGGCACGGTCCGCTCGGCAACAAAGCGGACCTCACGAAATTTCGCGACATGCTGATCACTTCGCGCGATCGCGTTGAGAAATTGAAGTCCGCGGGAAAATCTGCCCAGGAAGCCGTCGCGGAAAAGCCGTTCGCCGACCTCGACTCCGCATGGGGCAATGGCATCATCAACAGCGAGCAGTGGGTCCAGATCGTCTATCTGACGCTCTGAGCTCTCCGCAAACGATCCCGATAGACCAGACCAGAAATGTCACAAAGCAAAAGGAGCAATAAAATGACCCATTCGATGAAGCCTATGCGAGCAGTACGAGGAATCTCACAGTCCCTCTGCATCGCTTTCCTGCTGTTTATGTGCTGCGCGCTGTCAGCGCAGACCAAAGAGGATCGCGTTCGGAATATTGTTCTGGTTCACGGTGCCTGGGCAGATGGTTCTGGCTGGAAAGGCGTCTACGACATTCTTGTCAAGGATGGCTATAACGTCAGCATCGTCCAGGAACCGGAGACGTCCTTTAAGGATGATGTGGCTGCCACGAAGCGTATCCTCGCACTGCAAGACGGTCCGAGCATTCTTGTCGCACACAGCTATGGGGGAGCCGTAATTACGGAAGCGGGAAACGATCCATCGGTTGCCGGCTTGGTGTATGTTGCGGCCCACATGCCGGATTCAGGCGAGAAAGAGTCAGACGACGGAAAGCGCTTTCCGAGCGACCTCGCCAAATCAGGCGCCATAAAGAAAACGCCCGACGGTTTCACCTATATTGACCCGGCACAGTTTCATGAATTGTTCGCAGCCGACCTTCCCGCCGACAAAGCCGCATTCATGGCGCACTCGCAGGTGCTCAACCTTGCTGACAATTTCTCAGCGACGATCACGACGGCTGCCTGGAGAACCAAACCGAGCTGGATGGTAGTGGCGGGAAGCGATCGAACTATCAGCCCGGACCTGGAACGTTGGTATGCCAAGCGGGCCAAGAGCCACACGGTCGAAGTCGCAGGCGCCAGCCACTCTGTCTACGTCTCCCATCCCAGGGAAGTTGCAGATGTAATTGAGAGTGCAACACGGGCGGTTTCGAAATAGCTCGGGCTCCGCAAGGAGTCCTCACACCCGGAGGGACCAAGTGAAACTTCTCGAAATTCAGTCGTCGCCACGAGGCGAATCTTCCGATTCGATCACCCTCACCAAATCATTCATCGAGGCGTGCAAGAACGACAATGCCTCAATCATCGTGGATACGTTGAACGTCTGGCATGAATCGCTACCGGAGTTCGACTACGAGGCAATTGGAGCGAAATACAAAGCAGTGAAGCACGAAACGATGACAGAGGACGAGTCCAACGTATGGGAGCGTATTCAATCGCTGATCCAACGATTCAGAGCGCCGATCGAATCGTCTTAGGAACTCCAATGTGGAACTTTGGCCTGCCTTACAAGCTCAAACACTTGATTGATCTCGTAGCGCAGCGAAACTATCTGTTTGCCTACGACGGTAAACAATACACCCCTCTCTTGAACGTGGAAAGCAATCGTTGTCTATACACGCGGTTCACGGTTCCTGGAGGGTACCCCTATACCTCCGTCGCGATTCGATCACCAGGCAACCTATTTGGATTTTTGATTGCGCCTTGTGGGTGTTAGAGATCTTCGGAGCGTGATTGTCGACAACGCGTGGAATCGAGATCGTCAGGAGTCAGAAATGAGCCTAGCGAAGGGCAAGGCGACTCTGGAACAACAGGTTGGGTGGTTTCTTAGCTAGTAGCAGGCCCTCAACCGTACGCGGCGGCCCAAGGTTGTATGAGTGGGGTGACTCATATCCAACCAGGTGGAATTAGGAGTCTCATGGAAACATTGACCAGACCTGGCGAGCACGCCCCCCACGAATCCACAATTCGGCATAGTATTGCGCGAGTTCAACCATTTTCTTAGCAGCAGTATCGTGATCAATGAAAGCCAATTGCGGATCGGAGGTTGACACCCACAGATTCACCGCGAATGGCTTGTTTGTAAGACTGAGCATCTCGGCGACAGCTTCGCGTATTGCTGACTCGCTCAGTGAGACAACTCCGAGCGAACCGAGGCCCCCGAGATTGGAAACTGAGGCCGCGAGGCACTGAGAGGCAAATCCGCCGAACGGTGCCTGAATGATCGGATAGACGATCCCTAGCAGCTCCTCGATTCTGGAGCTAACTTTCGACACTTGCTTACGCCCATTTTCCTGCATGCGCCTCCGTCGAGATGTACAACTGCACCATTCAAAAATGGAGCAGCCTCCATGTAGAGCAATAAATCGGCCACCTGGTCGACTTCGGCTAGCCGCTTCAGTGGACTCATCAACCTAAGAAATTCATGCGCTTCGATTGGATTCATGGGCATATTCACAACACCTAGAGCAATCGTGTTGAATCGAATCCCCTCATCTGCGTATTCGATCGCCAAGGCTCGTGTGACAGATTCTAAGCCGCCCTTGCTGAGGTTTGCGAGGCTTGCAGGCACGCCGGCGATGGGCTGACTTACCAATGACGTGGAGATGTTGACGACGTGTCCGAATTTCTGAAGACGCATTCTCGCGACCGCGAGCTGCGACACGAAAAAGAACCCAAACAGATTTGTCGCGACGGCGACCCGAAGGTCTTCCGTCGTGTACTCCGTGAATGGTTTAGGAAGAAAAACGCCCGCATTATTCACCAGCAGATCGATGGTCCCAAAGTGCTGGATGGCAGTAGTCACGACCCGTTCAGCCGTTTCCGGGAGACTGATATCGCCATCCACTAGTTTGATATGTTCGGTCTCGGCTAACGTTCGCGAAGAGGTAATTCGTCGCGAGTTGGCGACCACGCGGTAACCATTCAGGCTCAGCCTCTTCGCTAACTCGAGCCCTACTCCGCTGGAGGCACCGGTAACGATCGCCGTCTTGGCTCTTCGTACGGGTAGCTCGGGGACGGATTTTAAGTATGAGGACGCAATTTCATTCTTGTCGCCCGCCGAAGACGAAATCTCCTCCCGCGATTCGTTCCGCTCGATATACAGGTCCTTATCTCTGGCGATCATGATGTCTGCCAGTTAAGCGTAGGCCGCTGCCTATGCATCCAGAATTTCGGGTGTTGCAGCGTCCGCTAGTACGGTTTTGATCGCCCCTAAAAGTTGCTTGCCGACGATCGGGTACTGCTCGGGACGAACGTTGAGGCTGACGTGCTTGCGGCCGTTGCTCGTAATTGTGCTTTCTAACATATGCAAACGATCGATATTGCTGGCATATGCCAGAACGGCCGCGTCTCGCCTGGCTTCCATCGCTCTGATCCCGAGCGTTGAACATCGACGCAAGCCCAGGGTGTTCGTCAAGCATGTGTCGATAGAAAACCCGCGTGATCGTCTCCCCGTGTTCTTGGAGCACTGGTTCAGTTGATTGAATAATTTTCCTTTGGCGATCGAGCATAGTTCCTCCCACGGAGCAATAAGTTGGAAATGACGGATTTTTCTGTTTTCTTGAGAGACCTCGACTAATCAGACATGATGAGTTACCCCTTCCTGGCGCACGGCGGCGAAGAGAAGGCCGCCGATGAGAGTGAGCAGGCGACAACAATGAAGCAGGTGGCTCGAAGGCACATTGTCGTGGAGGATGTAAGAAGGATTTCAGGCAAGATCTAATATTCCTTTTGGACCTGGACTGACCCCAAACATCGTGAAGTTTCCGCGAGGCTTATTCTAGGAGCATCGTAATCCGCACTCACCATCGCAGCAAACCCTACGGCGATGGTATATATGTCATCCATCATCTCCAGCATGCATCTCGCAATCGTCCGTTCATGGCATCCACCGATAAGATTTGGTTCTTTCACATCGCCTCTAGATGAACTTGTAGGGGCAACATCGCTGCGCCAATAGTCAATCCCAAGGCGTGCAACTTCTGCGTGTGTTACTTCATGATTGATGATTGCTACCGCGCAAAGCCGCATGGCGGAGTTGATATTTGCTCCCATTGTTAAGAGAGAGCATGATGGCTCGTATAATTTGCATGCGACGAATCCAACTGAAAGGAACGAGATCTTGTATGCGTGTTGACATGCATCGAACAGATGAACAGAAATCGTTTGAATGGATTCCCCAAAGCTCATCTCCGTGTTGACAGATCGGAATGACTTACGCATCGCCAATGTGGCACAGCAAATCTTTTCATTAAGGCAAACCAACCTATCTCTCCCGAAACACGAATGTCGCGCATACTCCGGTCGTCCCGATCCATGAGCCTTAATGGCGTAGTCCACGGTTCGTTGCGAAAGTCGTACCATCTCGATCAATTGGGTGCGCAGGGTTTCCGTTTGAGTCTTCATTGGTCGCTTCTTCCTTTTGCGGTAAACAATAACCCTCATGGCGCTCAGCAGGCACCCCTACTAGGCCAGTACGGATTCCAGAGAGCTGGGATGCCTTACACGACTGTCGACGATAATTGTCTGACTCTAGCTCTCATTCAACTTAAAGCAGACCTGAAGAGGACTCGCAAGATGATCCTTGCACATACAGACATTGAGTTGAGATCGACGTCGGACAAAGGAGGAGGATGCCTAGAATAAAAGCAGTCAACAGCAAATGAGTTTTCAAGCGAGTGCTCCACAGTAAGGTTTTCCCAAGAGGGCACTGTCGCTAATTGCAAATGGAATGCCACTCGCAAACTACGGATAATGCTAGGAATTAGACATTGATGGCATACCGTTTCACCAAAATTCCCCCAAAAAGACACGCCACATGTCGCCTTCGACGACTCGCCTCAGCCTTCTGCCTCTTGCAAGTTTGCCGTATAACCGGCTATTCGGCCAAGTAGATAAGTTTCGCTTAGCTGACGATTCGGAAGTTTCGCTAATCGATTTTAGATTCTCTTCACTACGAGGGCCATAGTACCGTCCAATCGATAACTATGTGCCGCTAAGAAGTGGCCGCGAATTATACCTGCCTGTTATTCAGGAGTCTCACTCTAGAATGCCATCGATGCCTGCATATACTTCGCATCGAGCAGAACAGCGTCGGCGTCTAATACTGCTGCCCTAAGTATGACCCTCTCGTTGGAAGTGAAGAACTAGACGAGTCTCGATTTACGAAACTGTGTGGGACTCATCTTGCTGAACGCACGAAACACTCTTGCGAAGTGCTGTTGGGTTTGGAATCCACACGCAATGGCTACGTCGAGGACGCGTGCGTCTTCTTTTACCAGCAGCTCTTTGGCTCGCTCCACCCGTGCCCTCAAAACAAATTGGTGGGGAGCAACGCCCGTCGATTGACGGAACATTTGAGAGAAGTACGCCGGGCTCAGCTTTGCCTCCTCGGCCATCTGCATCAAGCTCACGTCTTCATGGAGGTTTTCATCAACAAAGCTGGTCACCCGGCGGAGCTGCACCGGGGAGAGACCTCCATGGTAGTGACGGATCGGGTTCCGCAATACTCCCTGCAAATGCATCAGCGCGGCAGCCAGGGCGCGTCCAATTGAATCCGTGTAGATTCTCCCGGCTGGAGATCCATTTGCAAAGTCTGCTTCAGCTGCCGCCACCAACGCGCGAATTCGCTCGTCTTTGAGAAGTGGTGTTCCGTTCAATTCCGGCGCTCTCCCACCCATCTCCTCTGCGACAGAATGGAACGTCTGGTCCGGCACTGTGATCAGCAGCATCTGAACGGGACTGCGCCAACGCACCCATTCCTCGGTGTTCCTCCGGCAGAGAATCATCTCTCCAGGTGCGTAGCAGTATCTCGATAGACTGTGCGATCCAAGGCCGAACTCAAACTCGCCCGTAGTAAGAACCTTTGCTAATACCTGTTTGTCGAAGATCTGACGTATTGGTTCCGGCGAAATTTTGTTGGCGATCGTCTGAACAAAGAGCTCGGCGTCCATCATAGGATTTAGATGTCTTTTGGCCTTGCAAAGAACCGAACATTTGGATACAGAACCGAGGTATTTGAACCTTCTCTCGTTCACTTTTGCGTTGTGATTGACTTGCAGTCACTTGCAACCGATCGGGAGATTTCTCAATGAACACATCTGAAACAGAGACGGGTACGAGCAGCAGAGCTGAGGAGCGGACATTCATTGTTCTCGGGGTCTTGCTTCAGTTTCTCTCCACGCCCGAGCAAATCAACGACCAGCTCAGCGTTATGCGCGGAACGGTCCCCTCAGGAGTTGTAATTCCACTCCATAGCCACCCCGATCCAGAGATATTTTATGTGCTGAATGGTTCGCTTGAAATATTCCAGGCTGAGGGTCAGTCCGCGGGCTGGCAAATAGTGACTGTCGGCGAGGTCGTTTCAATTCCCGGAAATGTCAGGCACGCACTCAGAAATACTTCTTCTAGCCCGATAACCTCAATCACTGTGAGCAAGCAGGAACTCTACAACTTCTTCCGCGAGCTTGCACGGCCATTCGATCCGAACAGGTCTCCGGCTCCGCCAACTCCGGATGAGATGCAGCAACTCCTCCGTGTCGCAGAGAAGTACGAATACTGGCTTGCATCCCCTGACGAGAATGCAGCGATTGGCATCTCTTTCCATTCACCGGCAGATCGTTGACACGAATTTATGCCCATCGATTTTATTTGTGGTCGCCACATCTTCCCCGGAAAGCTGCGGCATGCTGAGCAGTGAAATTTGTGGCACTCATATGACAGCACGATCCGGTCGTGCAAGAAACTAGCCGCGTCACAAACTATGCTCGATTCAATTGGGAAGGACGATTCAGGTTAAACATCTCAACCAATGCCACCTATGTACAAAGGAGACAACAAAAATGGAAACAACATTACTTCCGACACCAGCAGCAAACCACGCCAATATTCACGAGAATATTTTCAATCGCCAGAAGGCCTATTTCGCCAGCAATATTACAAAGTCGCTTGAATGGCGCCTTGACCAACTGGACCGTCTCGCACAATTGCTGTCCGAGCATACCAACGAGTTCTATGACGCTGTTAGCCGGGATTTCAAGACGGCCTTATCCGAAAAGGTCTTTGAAGTCGCTGCGACACTGGGAACAATCGAGGTCACGAAAAGCCTTCTCAAGTCCTGGATGCAACCTATCGAGGCACCGGTGCCAAAGTTCCTCGCAGAATCGGGACACAAAGCGATCGTGTATCGTGAGCCCTTTGGCGTTACGCTGATCATGGGACCGTTCAATGGACCATTACTTAGTTTGTTGCGTCCTGCCATCACCGCCCTTGCGGCTGGAAACACATGTATTTTAAAAGTCTCTGACGCGCCCAATACCGGCAAACTGCTGGTGGAGCTTGCTCCACAATACTTCCCTCCCGAAGCTCTCGCTGCGATTACTGGAGGCCCTACAGAGATCGCCGAGTTGTTGCGATTGCCTTTCGATTTCATCTTCTTTACGGGTTCTACACGAGTCGGAAAGATCGTATTGCGTGCAGCGGCTGAAAACATTACGCCGGTACTCCTTGAGTTTAGCGGACACAACCCAGCCATAGTGGATCAAACGGCGAACTTGCCGGATGCGGCCAAGAAACTCGTGTGGGGAGCGACCGCATGGGGTGGCCAGTGGTGCACGTCACCTGGGTATGCATATGTTCACGAGATGGTGGCAGACGAGTTTGTAGCAGAGTGCCGTAAAGCCGTGATTGAACTCTATGGCAAGAATCCAAAGGGTAATCCCGACTATTCTCGGATCATCAATGCTCGTGAGGTAAGACGGCTGGCTCTACTGATCGAGGGGAAAAACGTGATTACAGGAGGAGGCTATGACGAGGAAGAACGCTACTTCGAGCCAACGATTCTGTACCCCGTCGAGTGGACGGATAAAGTAATGCAAGGTGAGATCTTTGGCCCCGTGCTACCGATTCTTAGATACTCCAGTTTGCAGGAAGCATTAGCGCAAATCAAACTCCGTCCCCGGCCCCTTGCTGGTTACATCTTCAGTCGGGACCAGAGCACCATTGACGAGTTCGTTTCAGGTTGTTCGTTTGGAGGTGGAGCAGTAAATCAGACTAATGTTCATTCGTACCTCGATATTCCTTTCGGTGGCGTTGGAGAATCAGGAATCGGTTACTCCAACGGCAAATATGGATATGACAGTATGACGCATGCGAAATCGATATTGATTTCACCTCCGGATGTCAGTATCGATCATGTCTATCCTCCATTCACGATGGATAAGATCAAGGCATTGAACAAATGGCTTGAATACTAAGTCCCTGCCTGCTTTATTGCGTGCATTGAAGTCGTGCTTCCACGAGTTTGAGGGACTATTTTAGGGATTTTGATGCTTCGATCGCAAGAGGGAATCAGCACGATCCGGCCCATTGACACGCATTGAGGCACAACTAAATGTTCTGTATTTATTCTTCTGATCGAGTCGATGTTCACAGACCACTTGCCAGGAAAATCCGTCTTTTAGCGAATGATCAAGCCATGTCAAGGAGTAAGAAGGTGCCGATTCTACAGATCAACTTCAAGCTATATGCACGAAGCAGCGTCAGGCCAATATTCCAGATATTGAAATCTAAAGTTCGTCTATCCTGTGTCGCTAGAGAAGACATAAGAATCGAATGGACACGTGGAAGATAGTGCTGCTTCGGGCTTCTGGAGTAGGCGCTGGATTTGCACTGATAAGCCTCGCTAGTTATCGGGCTCTTTGCATGGCGGTCAAGTCGCCTGGTGAACCCCAAACCCTGAAATGAAAAGGCAATCATAGCGTAATACGACTACCTCGACGTTGAAGAGGAGAAAAACACCCCGCCTGGCATCGTCAACTTAATGGCTCGATGTTGAGGAGAGGTATGTAGGGACTGACATGGGGCTATGCAAGGAGTGCTGCGTGGACGGTTTTGTTCCATAAGTGAAAGGATTGGTTGAGCAATAGCCGATAACGACTTTGCGGAAAGAAGATGCCGACGCAATCGAAAGGGAGCGTTGAGAGATTCGAACATAGACTGATCGAAGTTTAAACGTAACAAGCAGGAGAATGAAATGTCCAGCAATCTAAGTGGTGATGTCAGTAAGCAACCATGGACTGCAGCCTTCGCCCAAAAATCGGTAGAGGCATTTGGAGCCGCGTTTGCACCGGATGTCGTACTCGAAGCGACGGCTCTCAATACCCCAATCATTGGCCGCGACCTCGTTAAGGCAACCATGGGGAGTGCGAGCAAGATGTATGAATATGTGGTGTTCATCGGCGAAGCGGTGACTGTAACTCAACGTTATCTTGAATGGCAGGCCAAAACGTTTAGTGGGATCTCCCTTGCAGGTGTAACCGTACTCACGTTGAACGGCGAGGGTGAAATCTCTGGGATCGCAATTCACCATCGCCCATTGTCCAGTATGCTCCGGTTCTCGAACGAACTGGGTGATCGGCTTGTGGGCGTCGTTGACCGAGATCACTTTCATCGCGCAGAACAATAGAGCCTTTCCTCAATCCGACATCAATTCAATAAAGCTTTATCGGCTTGAGCCCGTCTTGTTGCCCTAATGGGATATGCCGCCATACTATTCGATTCGCGCTCTATCTCAACTAGTTACTGATAAACCTTCCTTCCGCCAGGATCAGCCAACTGCCCACTTGCCTACCCGATCAGTAGAAGCAGAAACAGCTTAGATCCCACTTTAACGCATGGAGCTCGCGGTTCACAGAGCACTCACTAAGCAACAGTACTTAGTTTTTTTTGGGGTATTCGCGATTGAATCAACGCGTTTTCGACAAGGCTCCATTCGTTTTCAGCGGCTTACGAGTTTGGCCGCTTATTTGCTTTTCAACCAAATAGACATCACGAAATCCTTCATTCGGATGAGGTATTGCTTTGAAAGCCCGTCTACTGTTGAAAGTACTTTGGCTGCTCACTTTCCTATTCTTTTCAATATTGCTAAGCGTTCAGATCTCAGAACGGGGAGCGATCATCTTGCCACTCCTGCATTCCACTCGTAACGCGAATTTAGCAGCGGAAGAGTTGGATCGGAACTATGCGCCTATTCAAACCAAAGCAAGTGTCCTTCGCGATGCCGTGTTAACCAGTCCGATGGAACTGCTGGAGAAAGAGTCCAGACTAGGTGGCAAGTCGGGCAGGCTATACACCGAATACTTAGCCTACGCACTGACAATGCGCATTCTCTCCTTTGGAGCGAGGAGAGATAGGTACCTGAATTCCCCAAATGTGTTGTCCTCTCCTCGACTGCGCCGTGTTATCGAGCGGATGTATGTAGGTTTGTCATCGGAGATCGATCTTAAGGCACTAGCGATAGAGAGCGGCTACGGCCGTAATCACTTTCTCAAAATGTTTCCGGAGGCAACTGGCCACTCTCCCCACCAATACCTTCTGCGCTTGCGAGTAAATGGAGCTCAGAAGCTAATTAAGAATAGATCGATGGCTTTAATGGATATCGCACTTGAGTGTGGATTTGCGAGCCACTCTCATTTATCGAGATGCCTCTCGACAACTTGTCGGAGCAAGCCAAGCGATTTTAGGAGAGACCTCAGAGCACCTTCCTTCAAGCTTGGTAGTGTCAGGCGAGCGAGCCCTCGAAGTATGGACTATCGCGGTCTGCCTGAATGGGATGATGATTGCTGACCATTGGCGCGGGAAGTCGGTGAATTCCGACTCTCTAATAGATGAAGAGTCAAAGCAGTCTCTTAACCCGTCAAAAGACGGCTTGTTTAGTTTTCAGTTCTTACATTGTCGGCTGGCGCTCTTCTATATTGCTTGTCGTGTTTGGAATGGTGAGCAAGGTGCTGAAAAAGCTGTACATAATAGTTTTCGTGTTGACTCCCGTACAGCACGCGAATTTGCAGACGAGGGTACTTTTCGGAGCTGGTTACTTAGAGTGCCGATTGATGAGGCACTGCCGGTCCATCATCGCCGAGATGATGTGAATGTCCGCAAAAGATGCGTTGGAACCGATGACAACCTCGAGGTTTTTGGCGACACCAGGACATCGGACATCCTATGCGTTGGAGCATGATGAGTAAGGGTCAGCTGCGAACCCTAACGATAATTGGCTGCGCGAGACTGCTGACGACTCGGCGGCTGCAACAGGCGCGGTACCCAAGGGGTAAGGGATAGGTCCCCTGAGAGCTCTATGCGCCGGTTCGAGTCCGGCCCGCGCCTCCAACTTCACGTTCATCGTACCAACTATTGCACTGCGGCTTGCCGAGTGAACCGCCAAGAAGCTGAACGCGCGCTCATAGGGTCGAGCTCAGGTGCAGTCATAGAAGGAATGGTTATGGGACTGCGCGAGACCATTGTTGAGCATCAGAGCAAGATCGAGAAGGCAACGCTGATGATGAATTGGATCGTGGTCACTGAGCACGGCAAACAGCAGCTTCGCATGATGTGGACCGTTGTTTCTCCAACACTCACTGTCGTTAACAGAGAGGAGCCTGACTAGCACGATGCCCAATAATTAGGGGGCGCAACAAATCTGGAGGCCCTGCCTGAATTCATCTCGAGGTTCTCAACACTCGGTTAGCGTCCGGAGCTTCGTGATCACAGCGCCGGCACTCCGTCCGACACTGTTTCTCCATCTCTCCATGCTCGGGTTTTGCGACAGCCGGCCAGATATTTGGACGATCAATATAGTTGTGTAGCCGTTCGAGCATAGGAACCATCTTCGATACACCTTAACATTCACGTGTATCGCATTTTGTATCGTGTCGTTGCCTCCAGACAGAACGCCCGCAACTCCCACTTCGCGTTTGGAAATATCTTTCCGCAGACTTTTAACCAAAAATAGGAGACTTGATGAGAATTGCATTTTTAGGAGTTCGTGTACCTGGACACCTCTATCCAATGACCACACTCGCTCGCAAGCTGAAAGCTCGCGGCCATGACATAGTGTTCATATCTGTTCTCGATACTGAGCCCTTCGTAACCGCGGCGAACCTTCCTTTCGTTCCGTTCTGCGAAGAAGACTTACCATTAGGCTCTGTACGGAAAGCTATAGATCAATTGAGTAAGCTGCAGGGACACGCCGCCCTGGAGTTCGCCCTTAGCTCGGTTGCCAATAGTCTGAGCTCGTCATTCAAGAACTTGCCTCAGACTTTACGGAATGCTCAAGTGGATGCATTAGTCCTGGACCAGGCGGACTACGGACTCGGGCTTGTCCCGATGCATCTTGGTATGCCTTATGCCCATGTCTCGAACGCTCTTCACATTGACTTCTCCGCAGTTACTCCGATCTGTACCGTTGATTTGCAGCATGAGACTACGTCGGAAGCACTAGCCCGAAATCGAGCCGTTCTCAAGGCATTCATGCACGTGTATGAGCCAGCTACGTCGATAGCGCACAATTATGCAAAGCAGGTTGGATTGGATATCGACTGGAGCGACCCTTTCGTTTCGCTCTCGAAACTGACTTGGATTACCCAGACTCCTAAGGAGTTCGACTTTAAAAGTTCTCACTGGCCCGCACAGTTTCACTACACAGGCCCGCTTCACGACGGGCTTGGCCGGATTGAATCGAACTTTCCATGGGACCGCTTGACGGGTGAACCCCTCATCTACGCTTCGATGGGAACTCTGCAGAACGGTCTTGAATCTACCTTCACTGCGATCGCGGAGGCGGTCGGGACTAGGCCCGGAATGCAGCTTGTCCTCTCAATCGGGGAGTCTCTTGAACCCGGGAAGATCAACTCGTTACCTGCCAACTGCATCGTCGTGAAGAATGCGCCGCAGATAGAACTTCTCAAGCGTGCGGCACTGTGCATCACGCACGCGGGACTCAACACCGCGCTTGAATCTCTGGCACTAGGGGTTCCTATGGTCGCGATTCCGGTTTCGACCGACCAGCCTGGCGTGGCGGCCCGGATTGCTTATACGAAAACGGGTTCATACGTGCCGTTACAAGAGTTGACGGCGCCCAGGCTTTCGACTCTCATCAACGAAGTTCTAACTAATCCAGAGTATCGGCAGAACGCTAACAAGATGCGGGAAGCAATCGCTAAAACAAACGGACTCGAAGTGGCGGCAGATCTCTTGGAACAGGCATTCAACCTCTTGCCAGCGCGAGAGTTGGCGTCTGCGAGTGTCGTGAGCCAGATCTCGGAGAGATTGTCGAGGATCGTGTAGCAATGACAAATCTGGTTCACGCTATGCTCGATGTGTCAGTCATCGTGGCTGAACCACCAGACCTGCATGGAAGATCGTACGGTTCGTTGCTTTGCAAAGTTCATACCTGAATAGATAGGAGGACTTGTTGAAAGATATGTTGAAAAAAATATCGTGGCTGTTCTTCGCTATTACTCTGTACTTAATACTGGCAGATGCTGTTCAGCCATGGATGCACCTTCCAAAGCTAGACCACGTCGGATTTACGATAGTATTCGTACTTTTTTCTCTGATTCACTGTGCCGTCCTAGAAGGCAAAAAACGGGCAACTTGTTTCTTTGCTATATCTGCTTTCACTTCCTATGTCATGGAGGAGATTGGTGTCCGCACAGGATTTATTTATGGGCACTATCACTACAGCAACATGTTGGGGCCGAAACTAGGCTCTGTGCCGATGATCATTCCGCTGGCATGGTTCATGATGATATATCCGTCTTGGAGAGTGGCGGGCGTGCTAGCCCGTGCAATAGATAGCGACTCACTTCTCGGACGTTCGACGCAAGCTCTTATCGCGGCAATGGTGATGACAGCATGGGACATGGTGATGGATCCGGGGAATACGGCGGCTGGCCTATGGGTATGGGAGCGGGGCGGAATTTATTTTGGCGTTCCCCGTCAGAACTATCTCGGATGGATATTGACCACCTTCCTTATCTATTTGACGATGAGTATTCTCTCGAATGGAAAGGAGCAAAGAGCAATTGTGGACAGAGGATTCTCAGTGTTACCTATCATGGCGTATGCGTTGTATGCAGTCCGCTACATCGCTGCTGATCGTGTTCCAGCACTTCAGTTAGTTGCTCTCTTCGCCATGGGAATGCCGGCATTGTTAGCGCTAGCGTCGATTTATCTGGCCCGACAGTCCAATACAGTCGTCAGTCCGGATAAATGGACTGCGAACTAGACATTTTTCAACACTATCTAATGGGTATTTATTCATATGTCTATATTGAATGATCGCCAATTAATGTGGCTAACCACATTTTTGCTTCTAGCCATACCGGCTACTGCCGCCCAGAGCGCCGCGTCTCTTCCTTCCGATGTAGCCATCCCTCGAAGCGTAAGGCATAGGATCGTCTCAAATGCCAAATCTCACGCATTGGCTGATGGTATTCCTACCCAAAGTACACCTAAGTCGCAAGCCACTCAATGGGTTGGCAGGATAACGTGTTGCTTCGGGACAGTCACGCGTCGATGGCGAATTCAAGGGACTTGAAGGCGCACATCTTCATCGATGGGGAAGTTCACTGATGCGCGTGAAGAGATTCAACGAGCAACTGCAATGACTAAAATCTGCGGAAACAGGAATTGCTGGCGGATAGGCTGGAAGCAGATTGAGAAGGCGGTCTTATCAGCATAGGTGCGGTTCCGGCCTTTGAGACGCGCTTCTCGTCACATCGACGTAGGGTCGGCTGTCCGGACACTTGCGCCTGCTACCGCATAGTTATCATGATGGAAAGCAGGCACTTCTGATGGAATGTCAAACGGGTGAACTCCTTGCCGGGACGCTTGGAAAGAGGTGGGAGTTAACGCGGCTTCTGCGTGTTGCGATCGGAGTATCGTCTTCCCTTGGTCACCTTCACGGGCAAGGTCTCCTTCACAATGACGTCAACCCTTCAAACATCCTGGTGGATAGGATGTCGGGTAACGCATGGTTAGCAGGTTCTGAAAGTGAATCGCCTATCGTACGCGACCGACAGGCTATTGAGGCTCCCCCAATGATTGCCGGAACGCTTCCTTACATGGCGCCTGAGCAAACTGGCCGCATGAACCGGTCGATCGATTCCCGAAGCGATCTGTACTCCTTGGGCATAACTCTGTATGAGATGCTGACGGGAGCACTGCCATTTAGTGCATCTGATCCGATCGAGTGGATCCATTGCCACATTGCCAGACATCCAGTGCCAGCAAGTGAGAGAGCAGATGGGATCCCAGCAGTACTCTCTGCTATCGTCTCGAAGCTCATGTCAAAGAATGCAGAAGACCGATACCAGACTGCGCATGGATTGGAAGCGGATCTGCGGAAGTGTCTCGAGGAATGGGAGACGCACGGAAGGATTGACCTTTTCACACTTGGCTCACATGACACTTCGGCTCGGCTGCTTATTCCGGAGAAGCTCCATGGACGCGAGTCTGAGGTCAGCAGACTACACGCCGCATTTGATCGCGTTTTGACTTCTGGGAGACCTGAGCTCGTACTCGTCTCAGGATATTCAGGCATCGGCAAATCCTCGGTGGTCAACGAACTGCGGAAAGCGCTTGTTCCAGAGCGCGGTCTGTTTGCATCCGGAAAATTCGACCAATACAAGAGGGACATCCCATACGCTACTCTCTGCCAGGCGCTCCGCAGTCTTGTTCTCAGGTTCTTGGGCAAGAGTGATACAGAACTGGCTAACTGGCGTACACTGCTTCAGGAAGCCGTGGGCGGGCACGGTCAACTCATCGTGAATCTCATCCCTGAAGCGGAATTGATCATTGGGAAACAGCCTCCTATTGCGGACCTTGCACGTAATGATTCGGAGACGCGCTTCCGGGGGGTGCTCCGACGGTTCCTTGGCGCGCTTGCGCAACAGGAACATCCGCTCGTGCTTTTCCTTGACGATCTGCAATGGACGGATTCAGCGACCCTTGTACTACTGGAATATCTATTGGCGGAACCGGGGGTACAGCATCTTTTATTGATTGGCGCCTATCGGGACAACGAGGTCGACCCCACTCATCCGTTGGTACGCACGCTGAAGGTGTTCCGTGAGGCTGAAATCCCAATGGACGAGATCGTATTGGCGCCCCTTGATCTCGACGACACGGATCGACTTGTCGCCGATACGCTTCATTGCACGCCGGAACGGGCTGGGCCTCTTGCTGGGCTGATATATGAGAAAACCGCGGGCAATCCTTTTTTTGCTATGCAGTTTCTCAACTCCCTGGCTGAGGAAAGCCTCATCTTATATACGCCGGAGATAGCGGCTTGGTCATGGGATTTGGAACGTATTCGGGCCAAAAGTCATACGGACAATGTCGTCGATCTTATGATTGCCAAACTGAATCGGCTGTCAGTAACAACACGGGAAGTCCTGAAACAGCTTGCGTCTTTGGGAAGTAGTGCGGAAACAACAACGCTAGGTATGGTCCATCAGGTGTCAGTGGAAGAGATTCACTCAGCGCTCTCGGAGGCTGTGAACATAGGGCTTGTCTCTCGCCGAGATAACTCTTACGCATTCCTGCACGACCGGATCCAGGAAGCAGCGTATGCTCTTGTCCCGGAAGATGAGAGAGCCCCTATCCATCTGCGGATTGGCAGACTGTTGACAGAAAATACTCCCGTGGAAAAGCGCGAAGAAAATATCTTCGAGATCGTAAATCAACTTAACCGTGGTGTTGAACTCATAACATCGCCACAAGAGCGTGAACTTGTAGCTGGCCTGAATTTGATTGCGGGAAATCGCGCTAAAACGGCAACGGCCTATGGCTCATCGCTGGTCTATGTCAGTACCGGAATGGTTTTGCTGGGGGAGGATTGTTGGCAGCGCCATGTTCGCGATGGAACTCAGCCGAGCCGAATGCGAATTCCTGATCGGCGAAACGGCTGCCGCGGAAGAAAGATTGTCGACGTTGGCGGCCCATGCGGTAGCTCTTGTCGACCGAGCTGCCGTTACGCGTTTGCGTGTGGCTCTCTATACGACTTTAGATCGGTCGGATCGTGCTATAGAGGTTGGTCTTGAGTACCTGCAGAGTATTGGCATCGAGTGGTCCCCGCATCCGACGGACGAGGAAGTTCGGTGGGAATGTGATCGGATGTGGCACCTGCTTGGAAATCGGCCGATTGAAGAGCTGATCGACTTGTCCTTGATGAACGACCCGGATTGGCGTGCGACGATGGACGTCCTCGTAGAAATCGCTCCTCCGGCCCGATTCACTGGCGGGAATCTGCACCATCTTCTCCTCCTTCGCATGACGAACCTCAGTCTGGAACATGGCAACTGCGACGGATCATGCTACGCCTATGCCTGTCTCACAATTGTTCTGGGACATCGGTTCAACGACTACAAAACAGGGTTCCGCTTTGGTAAGCTCGGCGTCAATCTGGTAGACAGGCGCGGCCTGGATCGCTTCAAAGCTCGTGTCTACATGTGTTTCGGCATCCTTATGCCTTGGACCAAACACGCACCGTCCGGCCGCGACTGGATG
>Ga0207053_10168_pt1 | contig 17517 bp, 16 predicted proteins | sample Alteio_BWMinCont_59_FD_153290 | JGI IMG/M metagenome (GOLD analysis project Ga0207053, IMG submission 153290) | Enriched cells from forest soil in Barre Woods Harvard Forest LTER site, Petersham, Massachusetts, United States -... | ecosystem: Environmental > Terrestrial > Soil > Temperate forest >...
GCAAGGCAGGCATGGGCTTGCCTGAATAGCGAAATTCGCTGTCATAATCATCTTCAACAATGACCGTATTATTTTGCCGCGTGTGCGTGCATGTTTGCCATTCCTTCGTGTCTCTTCTCGCGCGTTGATAGTGAATATGTCATCTTGCTGTGCCTCGATTGAATTGGTTGCCAGTGGCAGAGTGGCTCATGATCAGGTTACCCACTCATATAAGATTGCTCAAGGTGCTTCCAATATGCTTACGGCACTGCTGGCGGCAGAATTGCGCAGCGAAAATATCCGTGTTCTCTCTTTTGATCCCGGACCGGTGAAAACCCGCTTGGGCCCGGCAAATGCAGTCACCGAACCAGAAGAAGTAGCTCAGGCTATCCTTGATTTGGCAGAGAAAAATTTGGGTAGCGGCGTATTTTTGCACATAAGCAAAGGGAAAGTGCCGTGGTAACAGTGGTTTATATACGCTTTTCAATTGACTCTCATTGACATATACTTCTTGTCATGTCGGTACAAACAACTGCTGTTGAAGAGAAAGAACATATAGTCGAAGGCTCCCTCTGGTTGACCATATGGGAGATGACCTGGCCTATTTTGCTCAACATGTGCATTTGGGCTGTGGGCAGCTTTGTGGACACATGGGTGGCAGGCAGACTTAATGTCGACGCGCAGGCGGCTATGGGTATTGGCTGGCAGATTCGCTATTTGATGATGATGCTCACTATGGCCATGGCAGTGGGCACAATTGCAATCGTCAGCAGATATTATGGGGCCGGTGATATGGAAAATGCCATAGAAGCGAGCAAACAAGCGCTTATATTTGCCGGTATTTTTGGTGTTGCTTCTGTTTGTATAGGCTATCTTAGCTGTAAGAGCGTTTTGCATCTTCTTGGCGCTTCGACCGGTGTTCAAAGGCAGGGTTGGGATTTTCTTAAATTCGCTATCATTTCAAACTTGCCCTCCACTTTGTTCTGGATATCCCAATCCATATTTCGTGCAATAGGCGCGCCTCGCGTTGCCACGATGACTTCAGTAGGAATCGTTTTGCTGATTATGGGGCTTGATTTTGTTTTTTGCCTGTCACCTTTGCATATGGGAATTGGTGGTATTGGTCTTGCCTGGATTATTGGTGGCTGTCTGGGCTTTGCCTGGAATGTCGTCAAATTGCGCGACAGCGAAATGGCTAAATGTTTGCACGTTTTCGATTCATTACGCAGAGGCATTTCAAAAGAGTGGTTTATGCGCTTTATGAAAATTGGTCTGCCGGGCTGTATGCAAGACATAGCTGTGATTGTCAGCTGTTTTGGGCTTTTTTATATTCTCTCTTATACAACTCAGCCAACAATTAGCCAGGCTGCCTGGTCTGTCGGTTGGCGCATAGAAGAAATTGTGGTCTTTCTGCCAATGTGTGCTCTCAATCTCGCCATTGCCACTATTGTTGGTCAGAATCTTGGCGCGCACCAACCTGGGCGCTCGGAAGATGCCAGTTGGAGGATGGTATATTTAGGAGTTATAATCAATATTTTTGTAGCTATAATACTCTGCTGTTTTGCTTCAGGGATAGCCAATTTAGTGAGCAATGATGCTGCTGTGGCTGCTGCCAGCGCAGACTATTTGCGTGTTATAGCCTGGACAGAACCATTTGTGGCCCTATCACTTATTCTTTCTGGGGCTATGCAGGGGGCAGGTTATACGCGTTTGCCTATGGCTATAACCGTAATGTGTTTTGTCATATTGAGACTCTCAGCTTCCTGGTATTTTACTGTCAATCTTGGCATGGGTAACAATGGCACATGGATTGCCATGGCATTAACCTCTGTACTCTCAGGTGTTTTAATGACAGCGGTCTTTAAATATGGGCGCTGGAAACAGCAAATGGTATGATCAAGCCCATTGATGGCTTTAGCTGCTAGCAATGGCGCCTGTCAGTTGCCGGCGCGCGTTAACAAGCCGTTGATTGGCAAGGTTGTGGAGTTCATTGAAGGTTTCGGCATCGCTGGGATATTCGACAATGCCGGCACTGAATGTTGCTTTGAAATGTCCAAGGCTGGTGCTTGAGAACAACATTTGCGAAAACTCGGCCAGTAATTTATTTATGGCTTTAGTAATTGTTTTTTGTTCTTCTCCTAAGAATGCAAGAATAAATGTGTCTTCGACAAGGCGTCCTCGCAAGTCTTCAGCTCTAAAATGACCATGAATCAATGTCTCTAGATGTGACGTTGCCGCTTGAGCTGAAGACAGGCTGTGCACGGCGCTTAGATTCATAAAATCATCAAGTGCGATAAGACATATGGTTAGCGGCACACTTTTTTCTTTGGCGATTGTAATTAATTTGTTAACTGCAATCGTGAAGCTTTGTCCGGTCATTGAGCCGTGTATTGGATCTCTCTCAGGTAGGATATTATTGGGTTGCTGTTTCTCTTGAAGAGCCGCGTTAACACGCGTAAGTAGTTCTGGGATTAATACCGGTTTGGCTAGAAAATCATTTGCTCCGGCCTGATATGCGGCTGCTCGACCTTCTTGATCATTCTTTGCAGTTAGAAATATAATGGCCACATCTTGCCACTGCTCATCTTGCCGCAACATGCGGCACATATCGTACCCGCTCAATCCTGGCATTACTACATCAAGCAAAATCAGATCGGGCTTGAAATCAGCTACGGCGCTCATAATATCAATGGGATTATTCAATACGGCGGTGCTGATACCCTCTTCGCTCAGGGTGGTGGCGAGGAATTTGGTGAGCATCTCATCGTCATCTACGATAAGCACACGCGGCTTATGCATTTGCCAAAGCAACGTTTTGCAGGCTTGTTCAATATCTGTTTTCTGAAGCGGTTTAGTCATAAGGGTTGAACAGCCACCAAAGACCAAGTCTGATGGAGAAAGCATTGCAGAATTTTGGCAAATAAAACCAAAGGGCAAGCTTTTATATCCGGGCAACATGCGGATTTCTAATGCCAGCCGAAAAATTCTTTCTTTGTCATCTATAGCGGTATCAAAAATAACGGCATCAAAACTTTCCTGTCTTACTTGTTTCAGCAACGATAACTGCCCATCGGACATTGCTATTTGGACTGGAGGAGCTGTGTTTGTCAAATCGGTGGCAAGATATTGATATTCATCTTTGTTGCCATAGAGCAAGATGTTGCTTGATTTAAGAGCTTCAACTCCGCCTTGTGCCACTGCTTCTGAGGCGCGCTTCCCTTCCCTAGTGGCAATCTCACCATCACCTAAAACACGCAGGATTTCTGCCCATACAATTTCTTGCATAGTGTCACTTGGCTCTAAATTGCATAGCATATTCTCGATTTTGCCTGCCAGCTGTCCTATTTTCGTGAAGCCAACAGAACCGGCTGTCCCGGCCAATCTGTGGGCAATGTGCTTGGCTTCATTGACGACAAACCCGTTATCAGGATCTTCATGCGCCTTATTAATTGCTGTCGTTAATTCATCCCATTTTTGCGCTAAACCGTGAGCATAATTTGCTTTTATTACCGCCAGTTTATTTTTTCTTTCCGACTTCATGCGCAACTCATTTGTCTGATCCAATAATTGCGGATCGTTTGCATTGATTTGGTCCGGGGCTGCAACGTTACGCATTTCTTGCAACAATGAAGCCGGCAATAAACTTTCGATCTGCTGCACGAATAATTCGGGTACTATCGGCTTGTGCAGAATAAGTGAAACTTTAAGAATATTTCTGAGCCAACTAAAAGTTTTTTGATCACACCATACTCCAGACACAAAAACCAAAGGAAATTTTCGACCAGATTCTCTTATACGAGTCATCCAGGTAAGCCCATCACTTTCAGGCAGTCTATAATCAACAATACATAGTAAAGGAGTTATCTTCTTAAGAATAGTGTCTGCCGCCTGGGTAGAAGCAGCCGTGATTATCTCTAAGCCGCTATCTTTGAGAACAGTTGCCACCAGCTTACAAAACTCTGGATCATCATCAACTATTAATATCGATTTTGAACCGCTGGGCATAATAGAATTCCCGCATAACTAAGCAACCTTTTCATTTTCTTTTTTCATGCCCGGTAGCAAACCATTCAGCAAGTTTTTTACTGTATTTAGAAACTGTTCTTCCGATGTGCGCGACTTAGTTAAATAAGCACTTAACCCCAGCGTAAGTTTTTCTTTGTCTTCATTAGTAAGATCTCGGGACGTGTAAATAAGAAGAGGTGTTGTTTGATTCTTCTCGTCACGCAAAATCTGTACTACGTCAAAACCATCCGGTTTGGGCATAGTTAGATCTAAAATAATCAAATCAGGGTTGTTGGTGCGTGCCAAATGGACAGCACCAAAGCCATCAGGAGCCTCTAAGAATTCTATATCAAATGACTGCAATTGTTGTTTTATTAATTCGCGTGTGGGCGCATCATCATCTACCACTAAGACGCGAGTACGTCCTGGAGTTCTGTCGCTTGTAGCCAACTTCAAAGAACCTAACAATCGCTCTATTTCAAAAGGTTTTTTAATCCAATCAATTAAAAACGGGTCTGCGTATTCGCCGGCACTGGTTTCAGAGCCAGTGATTATGACAACAGGAATAGAGTTGGTCAGTGCTTGCTTGCGCAGCTGTTGCAGTAATTCCAGTCCGTTGCCGTCTGGCAATTGAATATCAAGGAGGATGAGAGCAGGCATGTCTTGGCTGGAGAGATATTCTGTGGCTTCTTTTAAGCTGGACGCTTCATCGACTTGGTAACCTTCGCTTGCCAGTGCTTCAGAAAGCACAAGACAAAGGTGGTGATCGTCTTCGACTAATAATACTTTATGCTTGGCGGGAAGACTCTTACGCACAACAGGTTTTTTGCGCGGCTGAACTGGCAATTCAAACCAGAATGTTGAGCCCTGCCCAAAGGTGCTGTCTATGCCAATCTTGCCTCCATGTTGTTCAACTATGGCTTTAGAAATGGTCAGACCCAGGCCGGTCCCTCCTTTGGGTCGGCTGTCTGAAGAATCTAATTGTTGGAATAAACCAAACAATTTTGGTAACTCTTCTGAGCGGATGCCCGGTCCTTTATCAATGACAGAAAAGCGAATGATGTCTGCACTAATATTTGTCGCCTGCACCATTATTTCCGTGTCTGGCGGTGAAAATTTAATGGCATTGGAAATAAGATTAGTTAATACTTGTATTATCCGATCATGGTCGCCATAGATATTGCTGGCTGTATTTATCTCACTGACTAGCCGAACCGAAAATTCTTGGGCCATACTTGCCAAAGCTTGAAAAGTATTATTGATAATTTCAGAGGCATCAAGGTCTTCAAGCCTAAGTTCTAATTTGCCGGCTTCGATTTTCTTCATATCGAGAATATCATTGATTAATCTGACTAGACGTTCTGACTCAGCAAGGGCAATTTTTGTCAAATTCTGAGCTCGCGGTGGCAATTCTCCCAGGCGCCCTTTTTCCATTAAGCTTAATGTGCCGCGAATCGATGTCAGAGGCGTTCGCAATTCATGCGAGACAGTGGAGTAAAATTCACTGACCCGGCGCTCTATTTCCTTCCGCTCTGTTATGTCCTGAAAACAGACAACGGCCCCCACAATTTCATTGTCGCGCATAAGAGGAGCGCTTGTGTATTCAACTGGGACCAGACTGCCGTCTTTTCTCACGAAACATTCATCGGCTTCGTGGTGCGCTATCCCGGTCTTCATTACATTAAGCAAACGATGCTCATCCTGATGTTTCTGTTCCCGGGCAGTATTAACAGGCCGGTTAATTAGATCGTCTGGACTTTTCCCCTTTATTTCAGCCAGCTTATAGCCAAAGATTTTTTCCGCTGCAGGATTGATATAAACAAGATTGCCATTAATATCCACCTGCAGTAATCCTTCAGCAATGCTTGAATGCACTGCATTAAGATTAGCTTCAGCTTCCTTTCTGGCTCGTAAGAAGTTCATGATTATTATGGATGTTATTGTTTGAAAGGCAATAGCCAAACCGCAGAAGAAGAGTAACCCGAAAAGGGTAACCTGGGCTCTTTTATCCAATTCGGTGCCGTGCATAGCCAATAGTGCTTCTTCTTTTTCTTTCATCTGCGCAATGAGCGTACGTATCTCATCCATGTGCTTTTTGCCTTGGTTGGTCATTACTACAGCCGTGGCTGCTGCCTGTCCGTTTGTCCGTCGCAGCGTGATAGTTTGTGCTAATTCAGCAAACTTGGACTGGATCACTCTTTCCAGCGCATTGATGTTTTCCGCATGTTCCGGCCTATTACCCACCAATTGTCTAAACTTAGCTAGAGATTCTTTCATGTGTAATTGAGCGCTTACATAAGGAGCCAGATAACTTTCCTGCCCGGTAATCAGAAAGCCACGCTGCCCAGTCTCTGCATCTTGCGCCGCTTCTAAAATTGAGCCCAAAGTACTGAGCACACTTGCCGTGTGCACATAGGAAACTCTCGTCTCTGCTAATTTATTGAGCTGGTCAAATCCGATCAAGCCAATGGCTACCAACACGAAAAACATTATGGCTATTCCCAGACGCAGTGAAATATTTATTTTGTCGTAATTTATTTGCATAAACTGCCCACCAGTTGCTCTATTTCTTCCGACAGGTGGGTGGGATCGAAAGGTTTGGTGATTACACCGACCACACCGAGGGCTGCATAAGCCTCCAGTTCTTGCTTTTGAGCTTTGGCAGTCATAAAAATAACGGGGATTTTGGCGGTAACCGGGTTTTCTCTTAGTTTAGCCAGGGTCACCCTTCCGTCCATGCCGGCCATCATCATATCTAAGAGAATTAAATCAGGCTGTTCTTGAGCAGCTAATGCTAGCCCTTCCAATCCAGAGGCAGCTGATAAAACCTGCCAACCAGGTCTGTCTTCCAGACCAATTTGCGCAATTAGCCTGATATTGTCTTCATCCTCAATCAACAATATCTTCTCAATTAGCATGCCGCCAGCTTAAGCATGTGCTCCAGGGCTAGGTTGCCCGTTGTCTACGCCATATTTATTATTGGGAAAACCACGTCTATTTTCCCAGTCTAATACCAATGTGCCATGAGGAAGAGATATATAAGCACATTAATGACTATTATTTATGTTTCCTCTGCCTTTCCGCCTTTCTGATTATGTGAAATTTGTTGTAAACTGAGCTCATTATTGCAATTGTGTATTCTCGTATCGGTTAGCAGCTTGGAGAAATATATTATGAAGAGAGCCCAACAGATTGGTTTGTCTATTTTAGCGATAGCACTTTGTTGCCAGTGCGCAGATGCTGGCGGAATGAAAAAGGGTGTAGAAGGAGCAAAAAAGGGAGAAAAAGAGGCCGTTGGCGGTACAAAGAAAGGTGCTAAAGAAGCAGTAGGCGGCACAAAAAAAGGCTTCAAAGAAACTAAGAAGATGTTTAAAAAGGTATTTTGAAAAGCGGACCACTCGTATTTAATAGAATGCTCGTCCAAGTACGGCTGCTGGCAGCAATATATGCTGTCGTCAGCCTTTTATGGGCAATACCGGTAATTAGTGCTGATGTTCTGGCTCCGCCAGCAGAAGGTCTCAAGCAAGAAGATGAAACTATCAGGCTGAGCCTTAAAAGCGTGGCTGATTCGGCTCATCATTTGCAAGAAACTTTGCGCAATATTGTTTATGAAATAACCAGGCAACGTTACGTTACTGCATCTGAACCAAATGTTATTGGGCCAATGGTTGTACCGGCTATACCTATGCCCACCGGACAAATAGCCATGGGGGATTATCTGCCGCCACGGCAAAAATATATGAGTAATTTCGCGGCCCAAGTACAAACACTGCTGACTATGCTTATTGAAGAAGGATCAACTTTGCCAAGCCATGCGGAGGTTGATAGTGAGTTAAGCTCTCAGTTTTCGCTCATTAAAAGTGATCTGGACTATCTGCGGGTAAAAAATCAGTCTTTGCAAGCTGCTATGATTGGTCCTTCATATGAAAATCTGGCTGTGGGCAGAGTTGTTGTTAATATGTCAGATAAACTTGATGAAATAAAAAAATTACTCAAAGAAGCAGAACACCGCGAAAGCGAAGCTATAAAGCATGACCCTGAATAGGCTGATTAGAAATTCTAAGTGAAGATCATTGTCTGGCATTTTGTACATTGTGGCAACGCCGATTGGTAATTTAGGTGATATTGCACCTAGAGTGAAAGAAACACTGGCTGAAGTTGACCTTATTCTAGCTGAAGACACCAGAGTAACAATTAAATTACTAAATCATCTGGGTGTTAAAAAGCGCATGCTTAGCTGTCATAATTTCAATGAGAAATCACGTCTGCAGATTATTTCACAATGTAGCCATCTTAATCAAAAAGTGGCGCTCGTATCTGATGCTGGCACCCCGCTTGTCAGTGATCCAGGCAGTGAAATCATTCGCCAGTCCATTGAAAGCGGCATGAGAATCATTCCCATTCCCGGGCCGAGCGCTTTTTTGCTTGCTCTAGTTGCCAGTGGGTTGCCCTGCGATCGTTTTGTTTTTGAAGGCTTTTTGCCAAACAAAACTGGCTTATTAAAACAAAGACTGGAAGAATTGCGCAACGAGCAGCGCACAATAATTTTTTATGAGGCACCACATAGATTGCTAAAAACACTGGCCGTCATAAAGGATGTTTTGGGGGAGAGGAAAATGTGTCTGGCACGAGAGCTGACAAAATTGCACGAAGAAATTATTCGCAGCAATGTTTCCGAAATTATTGCTGGTATTGAGACTAAATCTTCCCAGATTCGAGGCGAATATGTGCTGGTAATAGAAGGCTGCAAAAAAGATGATTTAGTAATATCTGCTCAAGAAAATGAATTACCAGCTAAAATTACCCAGATGTTAAAATCTGGTCTAAGTGTAAAAACCATTGTTCAAGAAATTACCAAAACATATAAAATGAAACGGTCAGAGGTTTATCAACTGGCTCTGCAGATGCAAAGAGAGCGGGCAGAGAAGACAGATACGGTGCCTACGACGAAATGATGATATGCGAAGGAATTCTTGGGGGCGCGTCCTGGCTGGTAAAATGACGGTATCTGAAGGAGTTGTAGGGGCGGATTGGGTGAATTGTAGGGGCTGATTGCAGTAGGGGTCGATTGCATCGACCCATGGGCATCGTTTCTTCGTTGTAGGGGGTCGACTGTGTCGACCCAGAGCAGGATGCAATCCGCCCCTACAATTAAACGACGGGTGCGAAGGAGGTCATAAAGTAAAGATAGATGAAAACTATAGAAGCTATAGTATTAGGGGCGGTGCAGGGACTAACAGAGTTTTTGCCTATAAGCAGCACGGCACACCTGAGAGTGGTTCCTTCTCTTCTTGGCTGGCAGGATCCAGGCACTGCTTTTTCGGCAGTGATTCAATTGGGCTCAACTCTAGCAGTGATTACTTATTTTGCTCAAGATCTCTTCTCTTTAGCTAAAGGCTCTTTTATAGCCCTTAAAACCGGCGACTATATGAATCATGATTTGCGGCTGGTAATAGCAATGATTCTGGGCACTTTGCCTATTTGTGTTCTTGGACTGCTTTTCAGGCATTTGCTTGAGCAGGATAATAGCCCTATTAGATCGTTGAGCGTCATTGGCTGGGCAGCAATTATTATGGGGTTGCTTTTGTTTTTTGCTGACAGGCATGATAAACAATCACGCAGCCTGGCTATGACTGGCGCTTTAGATGGTTTGCTAGTTGGGCTTGCCCAGGCATTAGCTTTAATACCAGGCTGCTCTCGCAGCGGCTCAACTCTGACAGCGGCTTTATTGCTTAATTTGAGACGGCCGGACGCAGCTAAATTTAGTTTTTTGCTTGGCATTCCAGCTGTAGGGTTAAGCGGGCTTTTGGAATTGAAGAAAATGCTTGACGAAGGATTGAGCAATAGCGGCGCCAGCGCTTTGATTATCGGTTTTATTGTCTCAGCGGTGGTAAGTTATGCTGCGATACTTTTGTTTTTCAAATTCTTGCAGCACCATTCTTTGAAAGTATTTGTTGTTTATCGCTTGCTGTTTGGTGTTTTAGTGCTGGTACTAAGTCGGTTTTCGATTATCAAATGAGACAATGCACCGGCTAATGCCACCAGTCAGACCAGGCTTCCGTTACAGTTTTTGGCTGCTGATTGGCGGCGGGCTTCACAGGCTTGAGCCCGTCTGGATCGGTGATCATTTCTTCGCCATTGGCCAGTGTGGCTAGATCAAGCGGCAGACGCCAAGATTTGTTTGATTCTTTGACTTTGCTTTCCTCAGTCTTTTTATTGTCAGATCTAGCCATAAAAGCAATTGGTGCTCTCGATGGCAAAACAATTTTCGCCGGCTGTTTGTGAAAATAATCGAATGCTATAAATGCTGCTAATACCGATATGAAGGTTGCCAGGCAAGTGGCAAGAATATAGGTGTAGGGCGCCACTGAAGATTGCCGCGTCGGCACTTGTGCCATAGCTTGCAGCATTTCGGCAGCACTTTGGTAACGTAGCCAGACATCTTGTGCTGTCGCCCGCTGAATAATTTTGTCTAAATAATCGGACACTTTACTGTTGCGCAGCCTTGGTGAGCAAGATTGCAAAGCAATTGGTTCTTTGCCAGTGAGAAGATAATACATCGTTGCACCCAGAGCATAAATATCCGAGCGCGGATCGGCAGCTCCCCAGTATTGCTCAGGCGGAGAGTAGCCGCCCGAAACAACATGAGTGTTTTCTGAATTTTCTGTGTAAGGTCTGGCAATGCCAAAATCAACCAGCTTGATACCATTGACGGTGTCAAGCATTATGTTGCTTGGCTTGATGTCGCGGTAGATAACCGGTGGTTGGTGCTTGTGCAGATAATTGAGCACGTTGAGTATAGTAGTGGACCACTCAATGACTTGTGCTTCAGTAAAAGATGCCCCGCGTTTTTTTAGAAGCTGCTGCAAATTATTGCCTTCAACATATTCCATGACCAGATAATAATTGCTGTGCTCCTGAAAATAAGCTTGAATATGCACGACATTGGGGTGTTTCAGTTCGCTTAAAATTTTGGCCTCACGCTCAAAAAACTCCATAGCCTTGTGCCTGTCCTGTGCATCAAAGCCATCCAGGCGCAATTTTTTGACTACACAAAGGCGATTAAAGAGGCTGGTGTCCTGAGCCATAAAAACTGTGCCCATGCCCCCCTGTCCCAGAGGGCCAATGAGAACATAATGATCTTGCAAAATAGGTGCGCCTGCCGGCACTTTTGCGGTTGCGTCCGGCTTTTGCTCAGGCAATTGCTGCCTGGATGCCTCCACCGACTGACCGTTAAAAAAATCAGGCATGCAAACACCCGCCTTTTGCAAGCACAAAAACAAGAGAGATACTAAGAAAAAAACCAGAGCAAACAGCCTAAAACAATGGCTTTTGAATAGTTAAAGCTTCAAGTTAAGCTCTAAGTTAATAAGTATAGCAATTACTGGCATTTAGGCAAGCATTTTTTCATTTAAGGAGCCCATGCTGCCGGCACAGCCGCTCATATTTATTAAGAGCCAGCTGGTGCTCAGCGCTTAAGGCATAATCAAGCTCTTCCTTAAAGTATTTTGCCAGGCGGGGTTTAGGCAAGCCGGTCTTCGCCTCTGCTTTAGCCAGCACTTTCCCAAAATATTCGCTTAAGCCAAATTTTGCTGACTCTATAAGGGTTTCATTGATTGTGTTGAACATATTGTTGTTGTCTGCTCTGTACCAGTCTTTTCTGGCAGCAAAAACACCAAAAACAGCCGGCAGTGAATATACCTCGTGCCACCATTGGCCCAGGTCACGGCGCTGGTATTGCCTTGACCAGGATTGATCAATAATTAAAGCTTGATCACCAATAACCAGGGCGGCATCTATGCTCGGCTCAGACAAATCAGGTTGCTGAGATGCCATGAATACTGGCTTTTGACACCCATGTTCAAGCAGCAAGAGCAATAAAAGATTAACGGCGCTGGCTGAGGCAGTCGGCACGGCTATTCTCAGGGGTTGATCTGTTTCAATGTCTCTTTTGCTGAAAAACAAGACACTGCCCACTGCTCCACGGCTGCCTATAGATATGCCCGGCATGAGCTGACAATTGCCCAGCTGCAAAAAAGAAAAGGCGCTTATGGCGCCCAAATCCAGCTTTCCGCTGGCATAAAGAGCATTGAGCCCAGCTGGCTCAGCAAAAACAGTCTGCGCGGCCACCTTAATCTGTCCGTCAATAATAGGCAGGACAATGGGCAGTGAATTAATATAATTAATTAGCCCCAGGCGTGGCTCAGATTTTGGCTCACGCTTGTCGCCTAAAGCTATATTTATCATTTGATCAGTCAGTTTAGCCGCCATAGATGTCAGATTGCTATATTATGGACAAATCATTTATGCAGGAGCATACGGATTGGAAATCAGTTCTGGAAATCAGTTCTGGAACTTAATTGTAGAATAACCAAATTGGAACTGCTTATTTATTGAAAATTTTTGATGAAAAATTAAGCATGAACCCCAAACAGCCATATCGCCTGATTAGTTATGCCAGTTATGACGCAGCCATGAACATGGCCATTGACGAGGCTATTTTAGAGGCGCATCTAGCCGGGCATGTTCCACCCACTCTGCGAATTTATCAGTTTTCACCGCCAGCGGTATCATTTGGTTATGCTCAAAAAGTGGATGATAATTTAATTGCGAAAATAAAAAAACAAAACTTGGCTGTAGTGCGCAGACCAACTGGTGGCCGTGCCGTTCTCCATATGGGTGATATCACTTATGCCTTTATCTGTTCGAGTAAAGGCGCACCTGTGTCCGAATATGCTCTGGTCGGCGAATCTATTGCTGCTGCCTATAAGCAAATATGCCAAGCTCTTATACTGGCTTTGAATTCTCTGGGTGTGCAGACTGCCCTCGGCCACAAAAATGGTCGTTATCAGGACAAACATGATTGTTTTGCGGCAGTTACTGCGGCTGATTTGCAACACCAGGGCAAAAAAATAGTCGGCAGTGCCCAATTACGCCGGCGCCATGCGGTGCTGCAACACGGCTCCATAATTTTATATCAACCCCAATCTTTGCTGCCGGCATTGCTCAATCATGATCGCGAAAATGGCGATAACATTCAGCACCACAATAGTGATAATACCCAGCTGCAACATGACGGCAATTCGCATCACGCTAGTTTGTATGACATACTCGGCTGTCGGCCCGGGTTTGCCGATCTGGGAAAAGCGCTCAAACATGGTTTCGAATTGGCATTTGAAAATCAATTTTTAGCTGCTCCACTAACCAGCTTGGAAGAAGAGCTAACTGTTAGCCTGCTGACTAAGCACAAGCGTTTTTGAAGTGCCGAGCAGGTCTATCTTGCGATTGACAACATGCTAAAACAGATTGAGCTCTTAAACATTTGTCATGAGCGGGGTTGCCTTATTGGTAAAGTGTTTTTAGAATTGTATAATTTTCATTAAGGCAAAGCTCAAATTTCGAGTTGGATAATATATGGACACCGCCGCCCAGTCCCGTGAGGACAAGCTTTTTGACATCTTGCAGCAACAGGGAAGACCGGTTGAAGATTTGGTTTTGGTCAAAAACGCCTATCAATTTGCCAAGCAGGCCCATGAAGGGCAATTTCGCAAATCAGAAGAGCCATATATTATTCATCCGGTTGAGGTAGCCATTGTTTTAGCTGAGTTGAACGCGGACGTGCAAACCATTATGGCTGCCTTATGCCATGACGTATTGGAAGATTGTGATGTCAGCGCTGAAGAAATAGAGAAAAGGTTTGGCGCCGACGTCAGAAAAATAGTGGAAGGGGTGACTAAGCTAGGCAAATTTAGCTTTAGCTCTAAAGAAGAAAGACAGGCGGAAAATTTTCGCAAATTGATTGTTGCCATTGCCGAAGACATAAGAGTGGTGCTGGTAAAGCTTGCCGACCGTCTGCATAATATGCGCACACTTGATTATATGCCGGCGCATAAACAGGCTGATATTGCCAAAGAAACTTTGGAAATATATGCGCCTCTAGCTAATCGCTTTGGTCTGGGGCGTATGAAATGGGAGTTGGAAGACATGGGTCTCAAATTCCTGCACCCAGACGAGTATGCAGACATTCAGAAGCTGGTGATGGACGGTAACACGGCTCGCGAACATCAGATTAATTTGATTGTCGAAAAACTCAAGGCTGAGCTGGAAAATCGGTCAATAACAGCGGAAATAGCCGGGCGGGCCAAGCATTTTTTTGGCATCTGGAAAAAAATGAAAACCCAGCAAAAGACTTTTGAAGAGCTCTATGATGTCTTAGCCATTCGCGTAATTATTGATAGCAATGCCGACAAAAATTACTGCGAGTTGCAGTCTGATCTCGACGCCCACAAATGTTATGAAGTGATGGGCCTGGTGCATTCGCTTTTCCGCCCCATTCCTGGGCGCTTTAAAGACTATATTGCCATGCCTAAATTCAACAGCTATCAGTCTTTGCACACAGCTGTTGTTGGTCCGGAAGGTAAGCCGGTTGAAATTCAAATTCGCACCCGCCGTATGCACCACATTGCCGAATATGGTATTGCTGCCCACTGGAAATATAAGGAAGCGGGCACGGCTACAAAAGCAGACAGCGGTGTAGATCAGAAACTTGCCTGGTTACGTCAATTGGTTGACTGGCAGCATGATTTAACTGATGCTCAAGAATATCTTGACACGGTTAAAATGAATCTTTTTAGCGACGAGGTGTTTGTTTTTAGCCCGCGTGGCGATGTTTTTGACTTGCCGACCGGCTCCACGCCGATTGATTTTGCTTATAGCGTTCACACTGATATCGGTCATCGCTGCACCGGTGCTCGTGTTAATGACAGAATAATACCGCTCAATTCGGTGTTGAAAAACGGCGATATTGTTGAAATTATCACCAGCAAAACGGCGCATCCAACTCTAGACTGGTTGAATTTTGCTAAAACTCATTCCGCTAAAACAAAAATTCGCCAGTGGTTCAAGAAACATCATCGCGAGGAGCACATCACTCAGGGGCGGCAGATGCTGGAAGTGGAGCTGGGCAGAACAACGCTAGAAGAGTTTCTCAAATCAGATTATGCTAAGGAAGTATTCAGAAAACTGCATTGCAATGACGCTAATGATTTATTGGCAGCTATTGGCTATGGAGATGTTGCTGTTTCACAAATAATGAATCGTCTGCGCGAGCATGAGCTGCAAGAAGAAAAAGCAACTCGTAAGGGTTATACTCCCGCCCAGTCTCAGGAAAGCAAGACAATCAAGCCGGCTGCAGTCAGCAGTTTGGGTGGACTGATGCACAATCTTTCTAAGTGTTGTCAGCCTGTGCCGGGTGAAGAAATAGAAGGGGTTGTCACCAGGGGCAGTGGCATCGCCGTGCACCGCAAAGATTGTATTAATCTAGCCAAAGCCGATAGAGAAAGACGTATTTCTATAGACTGGGCTGAAACTCAGCAAAGCGTTTACCCAGCTTATCTGCAAATCGATTGTCTGGATAGAGTGGGCATTGCCGGCGATGTACTTAAGAAAATTTCTGACTCTAAAGTTAATCTGCGTGATTTGCGCGTGGAAACAAACAATGCCAGGCACACGGCTACCATTAGCGTCATTATAGACGTGGCCGACATAAGTCAGCTAAACAAGATAACGCAGACCATTGGCAAAATTAGCGACGTTTTGAAAGTACGGCGTCGTGATTATCGTCCCAAAACTACTGGTATGCCAAGCGGCAGCAACGTCACCCCTTTGCCGCCGCGCAAGCGCAATGCACAAACAGATATAGCTGATGGCACGGGTGGATCAAGCGGGCTAGAAATCAAATCAGAATGAGCACCTGATGAAACTGACTCTGGCAACCAAAAATCCCGGCAAACTGCGAGAATTGAAAACTCTGGCATTGAGCTCGAAGCAAAATTTAGGCTGGGTCACGTTTGAGCTGGCTCCTGATCAATTTAATCCTCAAGAAACGGGGCATACTTTTGCCGACAATGCGCTTATTAAAGCTCAAGAAGCAGCGCGCCTGACGGGGTCTTATGCTGTAGCAGATGATTCCGGCATTGCTGTTGATGCTCTCAATGGCAGGCCGGGAGTGTACTCGGCGCGCTATGCGGAAGATGAGCACAGAGCCTGCCTCAAGTTAATTGATGAATTGCAAAATGTATCAGAGGAGAAACGCACCGCTGCCTATCATTGTGTGATGATTCTTGTTTCTCCGGCTGGTGAAGTATTGTGCCAGGCGGAAGGCATATGGCGCGGGCGTATTATTGATGATATGCGAGGCAGCGAAGGCTTCGGCTATGACCCTATTTTTTTTCTGGATGATTATGGCAAAACAGTGGCGCAAATAGATCTCGCCGAAAAAAATAAACTTTCCCATCGTGCCCAGGCCTGGCGCCAGATTGAACAATATTTGCTGACTCGCCGGTCAGAATTTATCTAAAACATGAAGTTTTTGCCCTGATTTAGCGTCTATATAAGGGTCGGACATTTCGTGACTCTAAATTAGGCTCAATTACGTGCCTAATTGTGTGTTCACGAAAAGTACATTATATGTACACGATAACCATAAAACGTGTATAATGGGAGGTAAGTTTATGCCAATGAGTAGGCGTAAGTTCGAAAAAGAGATTAAGGAAGCTGGTTGTTCAGTTATGCGTAGAAGCAAGGGACATTTTTTTGTTATCGATTCGCACGGAAATGTGATTGAAGGTTATGCCGTTCGCCATCCAGGTAATGAGGTTACCGATGTCTATATTAAAAAGGTGCGAAAAGCTCTATTACAGGTGAAAGGATTATGAATTTAAAAGCAATAAGAAATACTGCTGTATGTAGTTATTCTACTGAAGATGGGGGAGTTTATATTGTTGAATCGCCTTTGTTGGAGATAGGAGCTGGTGTAGCACCAACAGCATCGGAAGCATGGGAAATATTCGAAGATTTAACCCAAGACATGTATATAGAATATTTAAATGGCAGAACGGTGGGCAAATACCAGCCGGGACGACCATCCAAAGGTGCTGTACATGTTCACGTGCAAATACAACCTAAGACAAAGAGCGAAATTGCTGCTTTAGGTAAAAGGCTCCATATTTCCCAAGGAGAAGCAATCGATTATTTACTTGCGTTCTTTAAGGCAAAAAGTTCAGAGCCAGCCGTTCAAAAGAATGGTGGTGTTGATAAAGCCACACTTCAGAAATTGGCAAGACAATTAAAACAAGCCTCTTCTACTTTGCTGGATCTAAAAGTGTCTTACAGCCCGGTAGCCAAAAATTCGTCCAATGGATCAAAAAAGAAGCATTGAAAGACCAGCGATGACTAATTAAAATTGGGATCGTGCTTTTCGATCCAATTTAGCATAGCTTTTCTCTCGGCGTTGGAGATAATGGCTTTCCAATGCATGGCCAAATAACGCCGCGGCGGCATATAATTTTGACGGAGCACTGCTTGCATTTTGTTTAACTGCAGAGGAGAAAATGGAGTTTCCCCGGTCAGATTTTGCTGGCTGAGAAGAAAAGCAGCCTGCGCGTTGGATACGTCTCTATAGATGATAGAACCGGCAATCGGGAAATTGGCATACAGAGGCATAGCAGCCGCGCCGGGTGTATGGCAATCAGA
>Ga0207053_10169_pt1 | contig 17388 bp, 10 predicted proteins | sample Alteio_BWMinCont_59_FD_153290 | JGI IMG/M metagenome (GOLD analysis project Ga0207053, IMG submission 153290) | Enriched cells from forest soil in Barre Woods Harvard Forest LTER site, Petersham, Massachusetts, United States -... | ecosystem: Environmental > Terrestrial > Soil > Temperate forest >...
TGACCCCGCCACCCCCTCGCAACGTCACGTCTACTCGCAGTCCGTGGCCCAACACTACAACTACCGCTTCGGCACCGACAAGCCTTTCCTTCCCTCGCTCGCCACCACCGACACCGGCGAATTCATCAATCCAGCCGCATTCCCCACGGCCAGGTACTGCGGTCACTGCCATCAGGAAGCGCACGCCGAATGGCGTCAGTCCGCCCACGCCAACTCTTTCCGCACCCCGTGGTACACCAAAAACGTCAACCTTCTCACCAACGAGAAGGGCATTGAGTTTACCCGCCATTGCGAAGGCTGCCACAACCCCATCGCCCTCACCTCCGGCGCACTCACCAAAGGCTCGCCCATCAACCGCAAGTTCGATGAAGACGGCGTCACCTGCTCCGTATGCCACTCCATCCAAAAGGTTGACACCCGCGGCACTGGCAGCTACGTCATGGGCCAGCCAGCCGTCATGGTCGATGAGAACGACCAGCCCATCTACGGCGAAGTCTCCGACAAAGAAATCCTCGCGCACCTCGACCGTCACTCCAAAGCCGTCATGAAGGACTTCTACCACGACAGTCAGTACTGCTCCGCCTGTCACAAAGCAGCCCTTCCCCGGCAGCTCAACGACTACAAATGGCAGCGCGCCATCTTCCTCTACGACGAGTGGCAACTCTCCTCATTCGCGAAGCAATCGCCGCTGCCCTTCTACGTCAAAGACTCGATCTCCACCTGCCAGACCTGCCACATGCCCCGCGAAGCCCTCGGCGCAACTTCCGACTACGGAGCCAAAAACGGCAAACTGGCCTCCCACCGCTGGCTCGGAGCCAACACCATCATGTCGAAGTTCTACAACTACGACACTCAGATGGAAAAAACCATCGCCTTCCTCCGCAACGGCGTGTTCAACATCGACATCTTCGGCCTCGAAAAATCCGATGGCCAGCCTGGCAGCGAACCCAACGGCAAAATCATCGCCCCGTTAGGCAGCCAGAACTTCACCATTGCGCCCGGCGACATCCTCACCACCTCCATCGTTATCCAAAACAAGGGCATCGCCCACAGCCACGTCCCCGAGCAGCGCGACATGTACGAGAGCTGGGTCGAGTTCGAAGCCAAAGACTCTACTGGCCGCACCCTCACTCACTCCGGCATCATCGAGCCCAACGGCGACCTCGATCCTCGCGCCCACAGCTTCACCAACCGCCTCGTCAACGTCAAAGGCGAAATCAACGATCTCCACCAGGTCTGGAACAATCGTGTAGTCGCGTACAACAACACCATCTCGTCGGGTCGCTCGCAGATCGTTCGCTACCAGTTCAAAGTTCCCGCCGACGCGAAGGGACCAATCACCGTCACCGCCAGGGTCAACTACCGTCGTTTCGATCAACACTTCATGGACTTCGCCATGGGCAAACAACACTACGCCATGCCCGTCGTCGAGATGGCCTCCCGAACCCGCACCTTCAACCTCGGCGACAATTCCCCATCAGCCCCGGACCCACAGGACAACAAAGAGTGGATGCGCTGGAACAACTACGGAATAGCGATGCTTGACGCGCAGCAGTACGCCGAAAGCGTTCGCTCCTTCGAGCAGGTAGCTAAACTGCGTCCCGACTACGCCGACGCCTTCACCAACATCGCCATCGCCAACTTCCAGTGGCAGCGTTACGAAATCTCCCGCACCAATCTGGAGAAGGCCCTCACGCTCAGCCCCCACAACGCCCGCGCTCTTTACTACCTCGCCCTCGTTGAAAGAAATCAGGGGCACCTCGACAACGCGATCACCAATCTCCGCGAAGTCATCACTCAGTTCCCACGCTCTCGCGACGCCCACCGCGAACTCGGCTTCTCTCTCTACCAGCAACGCAAATACGACGAGGCTCGCGTCGAATATGAGACCCTCCAGTCCATTGACCCCGACGATCTCGCAGCCCACTACATCCTCTCCATCGTCTATCGTCGCCTCGGCATGAAGGAACAGGCCACCCGCGAAGCCGCCGCCTTCGCCGACCAGAAAGACGACCCCACCGCAAGCACCTACGCTCTCGAATTCCTTCGCAAGCACAACGAGATCGCCTCCGAAAGCGTTCCCTGGCACACCCACAGCGACTTCGCACCGCAACAACAAATCCAGGGAGTCCTACCCGCAGCCCAATGAATCTGCTACGTTCAGCACTCCTTCTCATCCTTGCGTCGTCTCTCCCTGCGCTCGCCGCATCCTCCGCCGAGCAGCGCACCCGTGGAGCCCAGGTCTTCGCCGATAACGGCTGTAGCCACTGTCACACCATCCGCCAAAAGGGCGGCGACAAAGGCCCCGATCTCTCCGACGTAGGCCGGCGCTTAAACGAAACCCAGATCAGAACCCAGATCCTCCACGGAGGTAAAACCATGCCACCCTTCGCGGACGTCCTGCAAAAATCCGAGATCGAAGATCTGGTTGCCTACCTTCGCTCCTGCCGTGACAAGCAGAAAAAATAGTCACGCAGAAATTGAAGCGCAACCGTCTACGATGTCAATCATGGCAACAATGCAATTCACATGAACCCTATCCAGGCCATCCATCCCGTGTTGCGATCGGCGCTCCTGTGGTTCATGTGCCTCCTCGCGACCGCCACATGGTCGCAGGACATCGCCAACCTCGGCCACCAATCCTGGTCCACCGAAAACGGCCTTCCACAAAGCAGCGTCCATCAAATCTTTCAGGCCAGCGACGGCTACATCTGGATCGCAACCGAAGGCGGAGCCGCCCGCTTCGACGGCGCAACTTTCAAAATCTTCAATCGTGAAACAACAGACGCCTTCACCAGCGACGACATCTGCTGCTTCGCGCAAGACATGCACGGCGCCCTCTGGATCGGCACCTCCGATGGCCTTATTCAATACATCGACGGCCAGTTCCGCCGCTACACGACCGCCAATGGTCTGCCCTCACTCGACATCCTCTCGCTGGCCATGAGCGACGGCTCTCTCACCATCCTCACAGGCAGCGGAGCGATTCGCTTCGACAATAGCCACGCCTCACCACTACAGCTTCCCTCCTCTGCAACTCCATCAGCCATCGCAGCCTCCAGCGACAACACCCTCCTGCTAACCTCTCCCACCAAAGTCTTCCTCTATCGCCAGGGCAACATCGAAACCCTGCCGCTGCAACTACCGAAAGAACCCATCCTCGGTGCAGGCACCCTGCCCAATCACAGTCTTTGGCTACGAACCCGCAGAACCATCACCTTCGTCGAAAACGGTCACCAGCGCATCCTCGAAGCCGGCCACGACATACCCGCAACACAAATAAACTCATTCCTCGCAGACTCACGCGGAGACCTCTGGATCGGCACCAACAAAGGCCTCTTCTACCTCAGCAAAAACGATACTCGCCCTCAACTCCAGCCAGCCATCGGCTCCAACGCCATCCTCTCCCTCTTCGAAGACAAAGAATCCAACCTCTGGGTCGGCACCGAAACCACAGGCCTTCATATCCTCCGTCGTCAAAGCTTCCGCACCCTACCGGCCTTTTCCGATCGCATCGTCACCGCCATCACACAAACCGGCGACTCCATGTGGATCGGCACCAACGGAGACGGTCTCGATCGTTGGCAATCCGGCAAAGTCCAGCATCTCTCCACCCACGACGGCATGGCCAGCGAAATCATTCTCTCCCTCGCGCCCGGAGCACATGACAGCCTATGGGCAGGAACACCCGACGGCCTCAACCATATCGCCCATGGCAAAATCTCCTCCTACACCTCTGCCGACGGTCTGCCCGACGACTTCATCCGTTCTCTCCTCGCAGACGCCGACGGCTCTCTCTGGATCGGAACCCGCCGAGGCCTCGCGCACCTCGAAAGCAACAACAACGTCACTACCTGGACCCGCGCCAACGGACTCAAAAGCGATCTCATAGGCGCGCTCTTAAAATCAGGCAGCGGTGATCTCTGGATAGGAACTCTCGACGGCCTCTCGCGCCTCACCCACAACAAGCTCTCCACCTACACCACTCACGACGGTCTCTCCGGCGACATCATCACGTCTCTCTTCAAAGACTCCCACCACACCCTCTGGATAGGCACCAAAGAAAACGGCCTCAGTTACGCTACAGACAACACCTTCACCTCACTGCATCGATCAGACCTGCCCAAAACCATCGACTCCATACTCGAAGATGACAGCGGTTATCTCTGGCTAAGCTCCGTCCGAGGCATCACACGCGTCTCACGCTTTGAGCTCATCGCCTGCGGCACGTCCCCCACCTGCAACCTCCACGCAATCTCCTACGGCTACGCAGATGGAATGCCCACCGAAGAAACCTCCACCATCGGCCATCCCGCCGCATGGCGAACCACAGAAGGCCTTCTCTGGTTCGCCACACGCAAGGGAGTAGCCATCGCCGATCCCAATCACCTCTCAGAAAATCACATCCCGCCACCCACTGTCATCGAGCGCTTCACCGTAGACGACACCGACCTCTCCATCGCTTCAAACGAACAAAGCATCCCTCCCGGACACAGCCGTTTCGTCTTCGACTACGCTGGCCTCAGCTACGTCGCACCCTCCAAAGTCCGTTATCGCTACATCCTCGAAGGCTTCGACAAGCAATGGACGCAGGCCGGTTCCCGCCGTACCGCCTACTACACCAATCTTCCGCCTCGTCACTACCGCTTCCGCGTACAAGCCGCCAACAACGACGGCATTTGGAATGAGACCGGCGCCGCCCTCGCCTTCTACGTACAGCCTCCCTTCTATCGCAAGCCATGGTTCATTCTTCTTTGCATCGCTCTCATCGCCGCCATCGCAACACTCCTCTACCGTCTCCGCGTTCGCCGTCTCCGTTCACAGTTTGAAGCCGTCCTCGCAGAGCGCAATAGAATGGCGCGCGAGATTCACGACACCCTCGCCCAAAGTTTCGTCGGAGTTTCGGTGCAACTCGAACTCGCCTCGCAACTCCTCACACAATCGCAAATCCCCGCGGCACACCAACAACTCGACCGCACCCGCACCTACGTTCGCGAAGGTCTCGCCGAAGCCCGTCGAAGCATCTGGAATCTACGAGCCATCACCGCGCAGCACTCGCTGCCGACACGCCTCACTCAGCTCATCGAAAAATCCAACACCGACCACTTGAAAGCAACTCTCAACATCGGCGGCACCTATCGCCCTCTCGCACCCGCAGTCGAAGACGAAGTCCTCCGCATTGCCCAGGAAGCCCTCACCAACACCACACGTCACGCACAGGCCACTCAGGCCTCTATCGACCTGCGCTATCATTCTGCCCGGCTGACCCTGACCATCACCGATGATGGACGCGGCTTCGAGAGCACTGACAGCTCCCTCCCCGCCAAAGGTCACTTCGGCCTCCAGGGCATGCGAGAGCGTGCCGCCCAGATCAACGCACAACTCACAATCGAAAGCGCTCCAGGTAAAGGCACTATCATCACACTAGATGCGCCCATCCTCACCGAGAAAGGCACCAAACATAATGGGTGAACAAATTCGCATCCTCGTAGTCGACGACCATCACGTAGTCCGTCAGGGCCTCGTCGCTCTCCTCAACATCATGCCCGAGATCGAAGTCGTCGGCGAAGCAGGCGATGGCCTCGAAGCCATCCAGCTCCATCAATCCCTGCACCCCGACATCACCCTGATGGACCTCCAGCTCCCAAAACTCGGTGGCGTAGACGCCATCCTCCGCATTCGCGCCGAAGATCCCGCCGCACGCTTCATCGTCCTCACCACCTTCGACGGCGACGAGGACATCTTCCGTTCCCTCCAGGCAGGCGCGAAGGCATACCTGCTCAAAGGTATGACCATCGAAGAGCTCACCTCCACCATCCAGGCCGTACACTCCGGCAAGACGCGTATCCCCGCCCCCATCGCAGAAAAACTCGCCGAACGTATGAGCGGCCAGGCCCTTACCGCGCGCGAGTTGGCCGTCCTCGAACGCATCGTAGCTGGTCGCGCCAACAAGGAGATCGCCTCCGACCTCGACATCAGCGAAGCCACCGTCAAAACCCACGTCAACAATCTTCTCGGCAAACTAGGCGTAAGCGACCGCACTCACGCCGCAACCGTCGCCATCCAGCGCGGCATCGTCCATCTCTAGTGAGACTCCTTCCAATGAAACCAGTCCTCCTCGCCATCCTCATCAGTCTCACGCTTCCACCCATACTTCACGCGCAGACGAAGTCCTCCTGGCGTGCGGCCGCCGCCGCCGAACTCGAAACAGCTCTGCCCGCCCGCGCCCCCGTAGAAAAGGAGCGCATCGAAACCGAGATGCGAACCGCCTCCGGCATCATCAACCCCCAGGGTAAGCTCATAGCCGGAGTCGTTCTCATCACCGCCGGCTACTCTGCCGACGGCAAATATTCGCACTACCTCCTCGTCCAGTCGCCCATCACCATCAGCGATATCGCGCTCCCACCTGGCGCTTACGTCCTCGGCTGGCAACGCAGCGAAGACTCCCTCACCGTCAAGCTCTACGACGCAGCCACCGGCACGCCCCGCGGCACCGCCATCGCTCACCGCCTCCCCACCGGCGCTCGCGTCGAATCCTTCCGCATTTGGGCCCCCTCCGAACAAAAACTTATTCAAATCGGCCGTTTCGCTCTTCCATACACACTGACGGAATAGCCCGCAGATCAAGTCCACGTCATTAGCTAACTCAAGGAAGGGCGCGCTTTAGCCGCAACTGATCAACGAGAAAACGTTTTTCCAGAAATTCGCCGCGAAATCCTCACGCTAAAGATGTGATAGTCGCCTGAAAAACCCTTCCCCGCACGCGTAAGATTCTCTGACGATGGTTGACGAGAAACAACGACGTCTCGACCTCCGCAGAGCGCTGGAAGACAATCAGATCGTCCCCTATTTCCAGCCCCTCGTCGAGCTCCGCACGGGAGTGCTCACCGGCTTCGAGGTCCTTGCCCGCTGGCAGCATCCCGACCAGGGCACCATCTATCCAGCCGATTTCATTCCTCTCGCCGAAGAGTCCGGAGTCATCGGCCAGTTCACCGAGCAGCTCCTCCGCGGCGCTTTTGCTGCAGCCGCCATCCTTCCCTCGCACCTCACTCTCTCTGTCAATATCTCCCTCACCCAGCTCACCGATCGTTCTCTCCCTCGCCACGTTCGCGCCGCCGCCCTCGAGGCAGCCTTTCCTCTCCAGCGCCTCATCCTCGAAATCACCGAGAGCGCCCTCATCGGCAATCCCGAGCTCGCCTACCTCATCGCGCACGAGCTCCAGCAACAAGGCTCCCGGCTCGCTCTCGACGACTTCGGCACCGGCTATTCCAGCCTCCGCCACCTCCAGGCCCTCCCCTTTGACGAGCTCAAGGTCGACGCCACCTTCGTCCGCTCCATGACCTTCACCCGCGAGAGCCGAAAGATCGCCGCCGCCATCATCGGTCTCGGCAACAGCCTTGGCCTTATCACCGTCGCCGAAGGCATCGAAGACCAGACTCACGCCGATATGCTCCTCTGGTTAGGCTGCGACCTCGGCCAGGGCTATTTCTACGGCAAGCCCATTCCTGCCGAAGAGCTTCCCGCCCTTCTCGCAGACAAAATGCCGTCCTCCCCTTCACTCGACGCCCCAGCCGCCGACTCAACCATGCCTTTGCGCCTCGAGGCTCTTCCCACCCAACGCCTCGCCCAGCTCCATGCCATCTACGATGGCGCACCTGTCGGCCTCTGCTTCCTCGACCGAAATCTCCGCTACATCAGCGTCAACAAACGCCTGGCCGAGATGCACAGCATCCCCGTAGCCAAACACCTCGGCCGGCCCTTCCCCGAGGTCCACCCCAACCTCTACCGGCAGTTCGAGCTTTATCTCCGCCGCGCCCTCGAAGGCGAAGCCATCTCAGGAATCGAAGTCCCCTACCATGGGCCCACCCAATCCAGCCGGAGTTACACCGCTCTCGTCTCCTTCCAGCCCGCCCGCGATGAAGTCGGCGAGATCATCGGCATCTCCGTCGCCGTCGTCGACATCACACAGCGCAAACGTGCCGAAGAGGCCCTCGCCGAAAGCGAAGACCATTTCCGTCACACCGTCGAACTCAACCCGCAGGTTCCCTGGACCGCCGACCGCAACGGAGCAATCATCGATGTCAGTCATCGATGGGAAGAGATGACCGGACTCACCAAACAGCAGGCCCTCGGCGACGGCTGGATCAGGGTCCTTCATCCCGACGACATTAGACCTACCCTCGAAGCGTGGGCCATCTCCCTTCGCACCGGCGAGCCTATCGATGTCCAATACCGCATCCGCCGTCGCGACGGCCTCTGGCGCTGGATGCGCGCCCGTGCCGCGCCCCGTCGTACAGAAAGCGGCGAAATCATGCGCTGGTACGGCACCGTCGAAGATATCGACGACCACAAGAAGGCCGAAGAGGCCCAGCGCGCCAGCGAAGCTCGGCTTCAGGCCATCTTCGATGCCGTCCCCATCGGTCTCATCATCGCCGAAGCCCCCAGCGGTCGCATCGTCAAAGGAAATCCGCAGGCAGAAAAGATCCTCCGCAGCCCCGTCATTCCGCGGCAAAAGATCGACGCCTTCCGTCAATCCGGTGCCTTCCATTCCGACGGCCGTCAGCTTGATCCGCGCGACTACCCACTCGCACGCGCAATCCTCCACGGCGAAACCACCGGCGCCGAAGAGTTCCTCTACCACGCAGAAGACGGCTCCTACACCTGGCTCAGCGCCACCGCCGCCCCTGTCCGCGCGCAGGATGGCAAGGTCACAGGCGGCGTCCTCGCCATCCAGGACATCGACACCACCAAACGAGAACGCCAGCGCCTCCGCGAGCTCGTCGAGAAGCTAAAGAGCGAACGCGACCACAAGCCTTAGAGCCATTGCCAATAGGATCCTGCGCTCCACCGCACTAAGCCTTACTCAAAACACCAGCCTCAACAGTTTCACCCGCCACATGCACCTCCGTCGTCGCCGCCACTGGTTGCGATCGAAGCAGCGAACTGGTCCCCTCACTCAAAACCTCTTCAGCGCTCACGCTGTTAAACAACTGGATAAACCTCGCCACCAGCCCGGTCCATCCCGTCTGATGACTCGCCCCAATCCCCGCACCATTATCCCCATGGAAGTATTCATAAAACAGCAGATGATCACGCCAGTACGGGTCCGTCTGAAATTTCTCTGTATCTCCAAATACAGGCCGGCGCCCCTCATCATTCCGCCGGAAAGTATTAGCCAGTCGCTCCCCGATCTCCTTTGCAACCTCAAATAGATTCTTCTGCACACCCGATCCCGTCGGGCACTCAATCTTGAACGAATCGCCGTAATACTGGAACAGTAGCAGCAGAGCTCTGCCAATCAGAGCATTCACCGGCATCCACACCGGCCCTCTCCAATTCGAGTTGCCGCCAAACAACCCCGTTGACGACTCCGCCGGCTCATACTGCACCCTGTACTCCGTTCCATTCATATCGAACACATAAGGCTTGTCCTTATGCTCCTTCGATATCGATCGAATCCCATACTCCCCCAGAAACTGGTTTTCATCCAGCATCCTTGTCAGCACGCGCGCCAGATTATCGCGGTTCAACACCGACAGCAGGACTCGTCCGCGTTCGCCCGGAACTTTGGGATCATGCAAATTCGCCGCCAGCTCAGGTCGTCGTTCAAAGAACTTCTCCACTCTCCTCATCAGCCGCGGATACTTCGCAATCAGCTCCTCCGGAATAATCGTGATCGCGCATATCGGCAACAAACCAACCATCGACTTCAAACGTAGTCGGCAGGCCGATCCATCCGGCATATAAAGAACGTCGTAGAAGAACCCGTCGTCTTCATCCCACAATTCGTTTTCATTCTTCCCCGCAGGATCCATCGCCCCTGCGATCCACAAAAAGTGTTCCAGAAACTTATCCGCAATGTCTTCGTAGCTTGGGTCGTGTGCCACCAACTCCAGCGCGATGCTCAGCATGCTCTGGCAATACATCGCCATCCACGCCGTTCCGTCCGCCTGCTCCAGGTACCCGCCATCCGGCAGCGTAGCGCTTCGGTCAAACACCCCAATATTGTCCAGCCCCAGAAATCCACCCTCAAAGACATTGTGACCTGAACGATCCTTCCGATTCACCCACCACGTAAAGTTCAGGAGCAGCTTACGAAAACAATTCTTCAGAAACTCCAGATCGCCTTCCTTCCGTATGCTCTTCTCCGTCAGATACACATACAGCGTTGCCCACGCATGCACCGGCGGATTCACATCCCCAAAGTTCCACTCATACGCTGGCAGTTGTCCATTCGGATGAAGATAGGTCTCGCTGACCATCAGTTCCAGTTGGCTCTTCGCAAAATCCACATCCACCATCGCGAGTGCAACTGTGTGGAACGCAAGATCCCATGCCGCATACCACGGATATTCCCACTTATCCGGCATCGAGATCACGTCTTCGTTCAACATGTGGAACCACGGAGCATTCCGCATCGTCTGATTTCGCTTCGACCCCGTCGCGTTGTAACCATGTTCGCGCAGCCAAAGATCCAGATCGAAGTAATAGAACTGCTTCGACCAGAGCATCCCGGACAGTGCCTGCCGCATAATGATGCAGTCTTCGTCACAGGAGCCCCGGGGCACCAGCGTTGCATAAAACTCATCCGACTCTTTCATCCGCGTATCAACGATCGCGTCAAAATCCTTGCCCACGCCACCCGCAATCTTCTCCGCCCGCGATAACCGCAGCCGAACCACCGCGTTCTTCCCGCCATCCACCTTCACTTGATAATGCGCGGCCGCCTTCGTTCCAAATCCCGCAGGATTCACCGCCCCCTTGTTTCCATGAACCACATACTCATGGAACCCGTCTTTCACAAACGGCGACACACTTTCCTTACCTGATAACCGCTTCTCATTCGACTCGTTGTCCGTAAACAGCAGCGGAACATCTCCTTCACAATGCAAAAAGAACTGCCCCAGAGCCTCATGCCGCGCCGCAACGACTGATTCTTTGCTCGTACCTTTCCCCCTGCGCAACTCAGGCTTCGCCATCGCTTTGTCGCGCTCCCATACATTGCGGAACCACAGCGTCGGAAGCAGGTGCAGCGTGGCCGCATCCGGCCCGCGATTCTCCGCCGTTATCCGCACCAGAATGTCTTCCGCATCGGCCTTCGCATACTCCACAAAGACGTCGAAGTACTTGTCCTTGTCGAACAAGCCCGTATCGATCAGCTCATACTCCGGCTCCAACCGCGTGCGCTCGCGGTTCTTCTCAACCAGGTCCTCATACGGATAAGCCGTCTGCGGATACTTGTACAGCATCTTCATGTACGAGTGCGTCGGCGTGCTGTCCAGGTAGAAGTAGTACTCCTTGCAATCCTCGCCATGATTGCCTTCGGAGTTGGTCAGCCCAAACAGCCGCTCCTTCAAAATCGGGTCCACCCCGTTCCAAAGCGCCAGCGCAAAGCAAAGAAGCTGCTTTCCATCCGAGATCCCGGCGATCCCATCCTCGCCCCACCGGTAAGCTTTCGATCGCGCCTGATCATGCGTAAAGTAATTCCACGCATCCCCATTCGGGCTATAGTCCTCCCGAACCGTTCCCCACTGCCGCTCGCTCAGGTAGGGACCCCATTTCTTCCAGGGCTTCAATCCATCTCTGCATTCATTCAGGCGAACATGTTCAGGGGCAGTCATTCCATCACCTCAGTTCAGTGATCCAGAACTACGTGCTGCTAAACACAGTAGGACGCATCGCACCCCACGTCAACCATGGCCGCCCCGGACAATATTTAACCGAAGCTGTAAAAATTTATTTCTATTGATACGACCCAAACACCCGTCCCCTGCGTGCTAACTCTCGGAGGCAAGATTCTGTTCCGAAACGATCTTCCACTGTCCATCGATCTTCTTCAGCTTCAACTGCGAGTGAATGGACTGATCCGAAACCCTTCCCCCATCCGATCCCGAGGTGAAGTGTTTCGTCAGCCGCACCCGTATCGACTCATCGGGTCTGGGCTCAATCACGACATCCTCCATCTTCACCGTCCACGACGCTGGCCGATTCTGGATTGAGTTCTTCTTATCCAGCCAGACATCCGCATTGCTCACATTGGTCTTCAAAGCATAGTGCTCCACCGGATCGGCATAGAACGAAGCCTGCGCACCGGCATCCTGTCCCCGCATCGCCTCGGCCCAGCTCTCCAGCCATATCCTGGGATCGCTTTCGTTATGGATCGCAGCATCGCGAACAGCCGCGGCATTCGCATCCGGCATCTGCATCGGCGTCTTATTGTCGGCAGGCTTCGTCGCTTCGTCGACAGCGCTCTCCTCCGTCACACTCGAAGCCGGAGTCAGTCGATCATGGACCAGCCCCACCAGATACGGCCACGCAAGAAACAGAGACACGGCAGCCAACATGCACACCACCGTAGCGAACAATCCCCATCTCTTCGGCTTCTGCGGTTCCTCTGCCTGAAACGACTGAAACATAGGAACCGCCAACCGCGCCCCCGACTGACTCGAAACTTCAACCGGACCAGCCTTCTTAACTGCAACGGTCGACTTCGACTCCTGCGATGCCAGGCCAGTCACAGGAACAATCGGCGACTCAACCTGCGGGGCTACGTCGCTCACCGGTAACACCACAGGCTCGGCCTCGGCAACGGGCGCAGGTTCATGTTCCTGAACACGCTCCGCCTCACGAACAGGCTCAGCTTCATGAACAGGCTCCGCCACACGAACAGGTTCCGCCTCGTGAACAGGCTCAGCCTCAACCGCAGCCTCTTCCACACTGGCATGCCCCGGTTCAGAAACCGCCGTCGTTCCCTCAAAAACATCTCGCCACTCAATCTCGACAATACGTTCCGACACATCGGCAGGCTCAGGGTCAACAGAGTGCGCCGCAACGACCTCTGGCTCAGCAAAAACATGTCGAGCCTCCCCATCTCCCTCATCAATCGAATCAGAGACCCAGGGCAATGTCTCTTCGCGAACACTCTTCGTCCCAAGTTCCAACTTCACGCGATCCAGCACCCGATCCAGCTTGGAGCGCACCAGGTCATCCTGCGGAACGCCCCCCATAAGCGCCGAAGCGAGAAAAGTAATATCGCTCCGAACGACGGTATGGTTATTTTCGTTCTCTACCTCAACCACCCCAACATCGTTGCGATTCATCGTCCGCTGCGACGGCCCCAGCCCGCGAATCGTAATCCGCTGCCCTTCCCGCACAACCTCGACCGACACATCATGAAGCGACCGCTCAAGAGCACGCAGAACCATCTCTGCATCCGGCGTTGCAAGCGTATCGCTGGTCTGAATTCTCAAGATATCTCTTCCTCTACAGCCAGAACGGAACCAGAATGAACCACAGTCAGCAGAGCATTTTGAAAAAACGGCGCAATCGCACTTCAATAGGAGAGAAAAGTTCCAGGTATGTCTGGAAAGATTATTTTGAACTATCGTTGTCGCTTCCAGGCCAGAGCCTGACAGCACCTCTACTCTACCCCGAGTCGCGACTCCCTGGAATTCATCGATGCGTCAATGATAGCTGCCGCTCACGCCTGCCAGGAATAATCTCTCGCCAACTCGGCGCAGGCAATAGTCTGGCTACAATAAATCTTCAGCAATCTGTTCTGCGCAGTCGTGCAGGCACCATCCATGCCCCTGGCCAGACTCATCATCGAAATCGAAATCCCCCACGCCCATTCCCTCAAGGATCGTCGCCAGGTCGTCCGCTCCATGAAGGAAAAGCTCCGCCACGGCTTCAACCTCGCCATAGCCGAGCTTGACGACGCCATGGTCTGGAACCGCGCCACCCTCGGCATCGCGACCATCTCCTCTTCCACCAGCTACCTCACCGGGCAGCTCCAGCAGATCGACCAGGCCGCCCACCGCATCGCCGCCACCCTAAGCGCCGAGATCACCGACTCCTACGCCGAAATCCTCCCCGAATAGCCCGAATTCCTCGCCGCCTCTCTGGCTCCCCGAAAATTTGTATAGCAACACAAATCCCTGCAAACACGCCTACGGGTTGACAAAGAGGCCCTTCGCCTGAAACGCTTCCCCCTGTCGCTCACTATCTCTCAGAATATGCGTAGTGTATGGGTCCTGCACTTGTCACTTACGGATGTGCTGATCTCTTCCCTGGCTGCGTGGCGGCTCACGCATCTTTTCTGGGGAGAAGACGGACCCTGGAACATCTTTGTTCGGCTTCGGAATCTGGCCGGTGCTTCTTTCGTCGGTCAGGTCCTTGATTGTTTTTATTGCCTGAGTCTTTGGATCGCTCTCCCGTTAGCGTGGTGGATTGGTTCCTCATGGGCCGATCGCGCCGTAGCCTGGATGGCAATCTCAGGGGCAGCCATTCTGTTGGAACGCATCACTTCCCCTCGCAGCCCGACTGCGGCTCCTGCCCTATGGCATCAGGACTCCGCATCGCCGCTCGAATAGGGAAGAAGGAGGACAACTATGTCCTGCTGTGGTGGCAATCGCGCGTCACAACGTTCGGCCCGACGGACCTCCCCTGCCTCCGCACAGCGACAGACAGCCTCCGGCCCCAAATCTGAACAAAACGTGCCCGTAAAGCACGTCACCTTCGAGTACACCGGGCCCACCGCAATCACAGTTACCGGGCCAGCTACAGGATCTACCTACCGGTTCTCAGGCAGGAATGAGCGCGTCCTGGTGCATGGTGCAGATGCGCCTTCGCTGCTCTCCGTTCCAGGCCTCCGACCGGTCCGCTGAACCAACGTCGCAGCGTGGTACGCCCCGCTGCAGCTCTCCCAGGGCAATCCAAATCCTCCATCGAAAGGGGAAAATAGTCATGGCTACCATTCGTGTCCCTGTAGATCTATCCGCAATCCCAGCCGCAGAACGCGGCAAGCAGCGCATCCAGGTCGCCGCGCAAAGCGGTCAACAAACCGTCTCCCAGGTCATCGACGCCGCCTCCGGCAAAGCAACAGTCGAGCTCCAGCTCGATGCTACCGGCGCCATAACCATCGCCGTCGGCCCCGAACAAATCTCAGCGGCAGACCTCTTCCGTCGCAACACACCCACGGTCACAGCACGTCCATCCAATCTCGAGGGCAAGCTGCAGTACACCGTGAAGCCAATCATCATCAGCCTGCCCATCTGGAGACAATGGCTTATCTGGTGCCGCACCTTCACCATCAGCGGCTACGTCTATGGCCCCGACGGCAACCCCGTCCCCAGCGCCGAGGTCTCAGCATTCAACGTCGACTGGTTCTGGTGGTGGTCCTCCACCGGCCAGGTTGGCCCCACCGCAACCACGGACCCCAACGGCTACTTCTCCATCGAGTTCACCTGGTGCTGCGGCTGGCTTCCCTGGTACTGGTGGGAGCTTCGCGAGTGGCGTCTCGATCCCGTGCTCGTCCACAAAATCGAACCCATTCTTAAACTGAATCCCGACCTGCACATCGGCCCGCCAAGTCCGGAGCTGGCCCTGAGCTTCTCCGCCCTCAACCCCCAACCGCTGCCCCCTCGCGTCCAGGCCGCCCTCAACCCGCAGCCGCTGCCGCCCCGCCGGTTCGCAGCCGCCCGTCCCGTTGTCGCAACCTCGGACCTCAACCCCACCACACTCTCCGCGATTCAGCAGAAGCTTGTGCCTCTGCTTCCCACCGTCCCGGAGTTCGAGCGCTTCTGTCTCTGGCCATGGTGCCCCTGGACCCCATGGTTCGACTGCGATCCAAACATCATCTTCAGAATCACTCAAAACTGTGGTGGATCGACCAACGTCATCCTCAACGAAACCGTCTGGCAGGCGCGCATTGACATCCCCACCACCCTCAGCGTCAACCTCACCGCCAGCTCCGAGGCCTGCACCATTCCCCCGCCGCCCAATCAACCCGAGGGAGAGTGTTTCCTCTTCACCGCCGGCTGCTCCGTACCCGCAAGCTTCATCGGACTCACCGGCTCCGGTGCACTCGCCGGACTGGCCTACCCAGGCTCGGAAGACCGTCCGTTCACCGGGCAGGTGTCTATCTTCGGGCAATTCGGCTACACCGCCGCAGACCTGCACTACGCCGACTACTACGCCGTCCAGTATCGCCTGGAAGGCGCGCCCTCGACGGCCTGGGCCCCGGTACCAACCGCCGCCCTTCAGCCCTTCACTCGCATCTACTTCGATGCCACACAACCCTACCCAAATCAGTGGTTCTATCCTGCATTCACGCCTGCGCCACTTCCCATCTCCGGAATGCCAGGTCAATTCGCAACCGTCTACCAGAGCCGCCAGTTCTACGAGCTTAACAATCCGGCTGCTCCCGACTGGGGCGACGTGTTGAACGGGCAGAGCTGGACCTACAACGCCGATCTCACCGCAGTGATCGATACCGTCGGTTTTTTCCCGGACGATGCCTACGAATTCCAGATCGTCGGCTACACCCTCGAGGCCGATGGAACCATCTCTTCCAACGGTGTGTTGGCAGGTTGCGGAAAGCCCAGTCCACTGGGCGTCAACAACAACAACGATTTCTCCTTATTCTTCGCCAACCCATCTCCAGGCGAAACCACTCCTGATACTGTAATCACTTCCATCAGCTTCAACGGCACTCCACTACCGCCCTGCGGCATTGAGAATCTGCCGCCGTCCACTCCCTTCTCGTTCTCTGTGCAGTTCACCGCCAGTGACGCAGAAGGCTACCTCGACTCCTACTCACTCAGCCTGCAGTATGGAGCCAACAGCCCCGTACCGCTGTTCTCCTGTGGATGTCTCCCTGGCTGCGGCCTTTCGACAGCCGAAAGCGGCGTCGAAGTCGGGCCATGCTACGCCGACGCTATCTCCCAGGGCGCCTCTCGTCCGATCTGGAACGGCGGCGACATGACACTCACAATCCCCGATGCATCGGCAACCTTCCCCGTCAGCTGCGCTTACGATCTGATCCTTAACGTCTACAAGCGCAACATCGTCAACTGCGATACCGACGAGGTCTACCAGGAGACCGCGTACTACTCCTTTACCGTTCTGTATTCCTGAAACGCCAAAGAGGAGCAGGGTCTTGCCCTGCTCCTCTATTTTTTTGTCGTCATCCTGACCCTGAGCGAAATCCCTGCATTCGTCTTTGCTCTTACTGTTGTTTGTCCCTGGCCAGCCGCCAACAAATCCGTACGAATTCCACCGAAAACAAGCCAATCCCTCCTGCTTGGGGGCCAATACGTTAAAATAGGGAGAACGGTCATTTTTTGGTATCCTCAACCGTTCCCGCAGTAGAAAGCACTATGCCCGAGCAAAGAGCCAGAACGTACCACCGCAATCGAGTCGCCAATACCTTCTCTGAGGAGATCGGTGCAATGCTCGAAGGCGAACTCTCCGACCCGCGCATCGCTCCCAGCTATGTCACCGACGTCGTCCTCGCACCCGGCGGCAAGTCCGCCCGCATCTTCGTCGCCGTCCACGGCAGCGAGGAAGAGGAAGCCTCCACCCTCGAAGGGCTCATGGCCGCGAGAG
>Ga0207053_10175_pt1 | contig 17180 bp, 10 predicted proteins | sample Alteio_BWMinCont_59_FD_153290 | JGI IMG/M metagenome (GOLD analysis project Ga0207053, IMG submission 153290) | Enriched cells from forest soil in Barre Woods Harvard Forest LTER site, Petersham, Massachusetts, United States -... | ecosystem: Environmental > Terrestrial > Soil > Temperate forest >...
CAAAATGAAGCGGCTGTCCACAGGAGCTAGATTGCACCAGGCTGAGCTTATCATTAACGAGCCTGGTAATCGTTATGAATATATCTTTGAACTCAACCCAGAACAAGTAGATGTATTTCTGCTAGACCATGCCTTTGGGGATGTGCCTGTGGTGCCTATGGCTTATGCCATTGAATTAATGTGTGAAGCGGCTTGCTCGACTTATCCTGATTTACCTTTAAAGATGCTCGAAAATTGTGACATTATGGCCGGTATTTTATTTGACTCTCCACGGAAGAAAGTATCAATAGTTGTTCAGGAAGAAGAAAAAGGCCCCAATCATGCTATTGCCCAAGTATCAATCATAACCGGCACCAGCAAGCGCACTGAAAACTATAGAGCCCGCCTTTTAATGGGAGAAGATGTCACTCTTCCTGTACCATCATCAGGAATACCGGCAACATGCAATTTTGATCCACAAATCGATCAATCTAACTCTAATCGGATTGAAGTAGATCAAGTTCAGCTCGACCTTGGTCCGCCAACGATTCTGCCTCCTCTTGATGAAATCTTCCGTAAATGGTTATTCCAAGGACCCCGATTTTTGGGCATTAAGACAATTAATGCTGCCGGCGAACAGGGCATTTGGGGAAGGGTGTCTGGTTTAAATCCTGAGCGTTGTTTACAACTATCGCCATCAGAAAATTGGGTCATTGATCCGGTGATGTTTGACAGTGCCCTACAATTAGCAGGTATCTGGGCCCGTCATCGTGTTAATATGATTGCCTTGCCCACCGGTTTCCGCCGGTTAACCTGCTTTACTGAGCCGGATTGTCAGCCAGGCGAAATTTTTACTGCTTGTGTATTAGTTTCTTCTGATCCTGCCGCTAATGAATTTACTTGTGATCTAGCTGTCTACAAACAGTCTGGCGAATTGTGCTTACTTTTAGAAAAATTGAGCGGAATAGATAGTAAGTCGTTGCAGCGAATTGCTAGTCAAACTGACCCTACCTTTGAGGCTGGTGTTCCTAGATGACAGCATCGGTTGTCAGCCCTCCTTCACAAAAGAACGTATCTGATCAAATAGCCATTACCGGGCTTTCTTGCCTCATTGCGGGCCCGCAGAATCAGCTATTGGATATACAAAATTTTTGGCAAAGCCTGGTTGACAAAAACCAGATAAATACAGACCCCATCACTATTGAGAATTCACTGCTATTGCAATTAGCTAAAGAAGCGCTTGCTGACACAAATACAAGCGAAAGTTTTTATGCCAATCGGCGGCTAGGTGTCATAGTCAATGATTGTCGTATCGATCAGCCAGATAATGAAAACGAGCTTTTTCTAAACCATTTAACACAATTAGCTTTTTCACTAGGATTGGCTCAGACTAACCCCAATAGCCATCACCTAACAAGACACTTCGGGCAGGGATTAAATATTGCCATTGATCAATTACACTCGAGACAGATAGATGTCGCACTCTTCATTGCCATAGATATGCAATCTGCATCGGCATTAGTTCTCAAACGCTTGAAGGAAGCAATAGGACAAAAAGAGCGCATATATGCTGTGCCTGTTTTGCTGCACGAAGAGCAATCCAGCCAAGAAGATTCCTCTTACCAGGCGCTAAAAAATATTTATAGCCAAACAGCAGTTCAGGGCAATTCTATTGATCTGCTGGCAATTGCAGCCCCATCTTCTTCAGAACGTCAATCTCATCTTAGCAGGCTTTCTAAATGTTTTATTGAAAAGGAGACTGACACAAAGGCAGCTACCCATCTTACACAACCCTGGTGTTCTCTCAGACTATCAATTACAGATGATCAATCTAAATCTACAAATGTAGTCATGCCACTTATTGAAACGATTCTCTCGTTGCAGCAAAGAGTTTTGCTGCCAGCAACCTCATATCCAATACAACCAAAGCCTGGAGAACAGCCAGATGAATATGATTTGTCCGGCTCGCCATTTTACCTTAACGCCTCTCTGCGCCCGTGGTTTTATCCGCAAATTCACAAGCAATTGGCTCAGTTGAACCCAGAGCTGACTAATCAAGCCGATTTAGCTAATTTGCGCCGGGCAGCTTTGCATTGCATAGATGACGACGGACATTTTTCGCATTTACTTCTAGAAGAATACCCTGATGCTAATGAAACAAAAAGGCAAGATCTCAAAACAAACTGGGAGTCGGAAGTATTCACCTTTTGTACAGCTGATAAACAACAATTGTCTAATTATCTGCAGGCAGTAAAAAAATACCTGGCTGACAACGCATACCCTAATCTCAAAGATCTCGCTTTCACTATCAACAGCTGGTCCAAACAGCAAATTGATGAGATGTTGGCGGCTGATTTTGCGCAGAATCAATCGCCTGGTAAGCAGGGATCATCGGCTCAAAAAAGACAACCGGTACGGGCAGCATTTATAAGCACATCTATCGAAGACGTCCACGACAAACTAAGTCAACTATCGCAATATTGTCTCGCTGGCAGAGCCGCCTATAAGCACACCGATATCGCCTCTGAGGCTGCAGATTTATATTGGAACGATCATTCAATTGCAGCCAATGAAATATCGCAAGGCAAATTAGCTTTTATATTGCCAGGATTGGGTGCCGCTTACCCTGATATGTTGACAGAATTATGCTTACACTTTCCTGAAGCAAGAGCAATCTTTGACTTTGTTGATTATTTAGCTGTATCTACCGGCAGTCGATTGAAACCGAGCGAGCGCATTTTTCCACGCCGAACTCAATATGCAAAACCTTCGACAGAATCACCAGCTTCGCTTGCCATGATGGATTCGGCTGTGGTTACTGTTCTTATGGCCGAATGGGTCATTTTTATGCTGCTCCTCAATCTAGGCATTACGCCTGACATATTATTGGGCTGCAGCACAGGCGAATTTGCTGCCATCACCATGAGCGGTGCCATAGACATCCTTAGTGCCGCGCCGCTTTTTTATCACCTCAGCACCGGCGTTAGCAAAGCTTTACCATTTGATCGCCTGGTGAATTTGCGCTCGCTTAAAATCAGCGCCGCTTTTGCAGACATTGAGAAACACCTAGCACAATATGCAGGCAAGATTCACTTAAGTGCGGATCTTTCAGACACCCAGCTGCTTGTTACCGGTGACAAGAACTCAATCAACACGTTTGCCAAAACACTGCAAGACAACAATATTTCTGCTGACTTCTTGCCGTTTGCCATACCTTACCACACTTCACTGGTAGCAGATATAGTATCACCTCATAATCCCGATGTATTGGCCTTGCAGATAGGCAAGCCCTTAATAGAGTCTTGGTCTTGCTCATTGGTGGATAAATATCCACCCAACCCCGACACAATCAGAAAAATATGTACAGAATTATTTAGCAAACCGATATTATTTAGAAACAGCATCGAAGCCCTTTATGCAAAAGGGGTACGCAAATTTGTTGAAGTTGGACCAAGAGGAAGTCTTGCTCCCATTATTTCGGAAACACTCAAATCAAATCCTCATATTTCAATTGCCACTAATCGTGCTGATCTTTCTGCTATTACGCAGCTTAACGATACGTTTGCAGCTCTGTTTGTAAATGACGTATACATGGATCTAAGCTATCTCTATGCCCGCAGAGCGCCAGTACTTCTGCCTGTTTTTGAAAATATAGTAAATACTATCTCTATACCGGAGTCTGAACGGCACGAGACAAAGTCATCTTTAGATAATAAATTATCGGAAGACTTTGAGCTCTCTAAAGATATTGAGATCTATGACCAAAATCACTTTCCATCTATCGAAGATTTTCGCAATCAATTACTGCAGCTGGAACGACAGACGATAGCTGCTCTACAATCCAACAAGCATGGGGCTTTGCCAAAACAATCGCAGGACTATCTGAACAATCCTGTCAGAATTTATTTAAGTGAAGAAATTTCCCTCCCACAAATATTTAGTCAATTCACTGATCAGTTATTCTCAGGCATGGTTTGTCGGCAAATTCTAGAAGACAAACTGCCTCTAGATAGTAACATCGTCTCCCGGTGCGCTGATTATGTTTTATCGCCATCAGAAATGGAGACTTTCCAGTCTTTCCAACGATTGCCCAAGCGCCGACAATGGCTTGCCGGCAGAATTGCCGTTAAAGAAGCTATAAGAAGTCTTCTCCATAATAGCCATGGAGCAGAGCTGACTAATCGTGATATAGAAATTGGCATTAAATCATCAGGGAAAATATTCATAAATAAAATCTATGCTGATTATCCTCTCCCTATGATTTCTCTAACTCACAAAAACAACCGAGTAAGTGCGGTAGCCGCCGACAGTACAATTTATTCAGCGATAGGCATTGATCTTGAATCCACCGACCCCACTGATGATGATTTAGCCGATCTTGTTCTTTCACAACAAGAACAAAATTACGTTCAGAATTTACCTCCAGAAGAACGGGACTTTAATTTCAAAAAACTCTGGGCAGCAAAAGAAGCAGCTGCAAAAGTTTTAGGACTAGGCCTCCCGGATTATCTGAAGAATCTATCGATCGTTAACGCAAATAAGGACTTGAGCCACTTTTCGATTGAATCATTGCTAAAACATAACGACCCTGCTGACAGATCTATAATCAAGCATGCATCCCTACAGACTATCGAAGCAACAGTCTTCAAAACGTCTGCTTATGTTACTGATTTACAAAACACAATTTTAGCCATTTCCTTTACTTCGCTAAAAAGTAGTATGACTTAAATTTATACTGCATGCAATTGACTTGCTGATTCTCGGGCGTGATAACTGCTTCGCACCAGTGGTCCAGCAAAAACATTTTTAAAGCCCATCTTTTGTCCAATCACTGTTAACCGAGCGAATGTTTCTGGCGGTAGATAACAGACAACGGGCAGATGATTTTGGGTGGGCTGCATATATTGGCCAATGGTTATAATGTCACAACCAACAGCTAACCAATGTTCCATTACTTCTATAATTTCTGGTTCGGATTCTCCTAGCCCCAGCATTAAACCAGATTTGGTTGTGAATCCTTGCGCCTTTGCTCTTTTGAGTAATTCCAGACTGCGCTCAAAGATAGCTTGTGGTCTGACTTGTTTGTATAAACGCGGCACAGTCTCAATGTTATGATTAACAATATCGGGTCCGGCGGCTAGCACTGTATCTAGTGCCATCCAATTGCCGGCAAAATCTGGCAGAAGGACTTCTATTTTTGTGGCTGCGTTTATATTTTTTATCTCACGAATAGTTTCAGCCCACACGCCGGATCCGCCATCCTCTAACTCGTCGCGATTAACGGATGTGACTACAGCATAATTGAGCGCCATTTTTTTTACTGCTCGAGCGACTCGTTTTGGCTCATCTAGATCAAGCTCGCTTGGCCTACCGGTTTGCACATTGCAAAAGCCGCAACTGCGTGTGCAAATATTGCCTAATATCATAAAAGTGGCCGTGCCAGCACTCCAACATTCGCCACGATTAGGGCAAGCTGCCGACTGGCAGACCGTGTGCAAGTCATTGTCATCAACAATGGCTTTAATTTCTTGATAACGTTTGCCGGTGGGCAGCTTAACTTTAAGCCATGGCGGCTTGGCTAAATTGAATGTTATATCTTGCGATCTATCGTATTGCATAGCCATGATTACCGGATTATCAATCCAATGTATATATCGAAATCAATATGCCAAACAAATTCTATCCCTAATCTGTGGCTAAATCAGTGCTCCCTGTGACATACTTTCTATTTTAGATAGGCTGCCAACTATAAAAGCTATGACTCAATTCTAGATAGCCTTACATTGAATACAATTGTTGCCGTAATAATGCCCAGAACACCAATTAAACTTTCTGAACATATTGAGTATCTTTCCATACTCGATGAACATGCTGAAGTCGATCGCAGTCTTGAGCCGACTTTGACTTCTGAAAATCTAAAAACCTTATATAGATACATGCTCCTCACACGGCGCCTGGATGAACGCATGTTGATCATGCAGCGTCAGGGCAGATTGTCAACCTTTGCCCAGACTTTCGGACATGAAGCTATCAGCCTGGGAGCAGCTTTTGCTGTGACTAAAGACGATTGGTTTGTGCCTTATTATCGAGAAATGGCCGGCATGCTTTATCGTGGCTGGCCGCCGGAGAATTTCTTGCTTTACTGGAATGGTTTTGAAGAAGGGGCTTCGGTGCCAAAAGGAGTCAACGACCTGCCTTTTTGTGTACCTATTGCTTCTCAACTGCCCCATGCCGTCGGTATTGGACTGGCAATCAACATTCAAAATGAGAAAAAAGTAGTGCTTGCATTTTTTGGCGACGGAGCGGCATCAGAAGGCGATTGTCATGAAGCAATGAATTTTGCGGCTGTTTTGAATGCACCGGTGATTTTTATATGCCTGAATAACCAATATGCCATATCTGTGCCTGTCAGTCATCAGATGAAATCAGCAACCATTGCTCAAAGAGCTCTGTCCTATGGCATGGATGGTATACGTGTTGACGGTAATGATATTCTGGCTATTTATGCAGCCACAAAAGAGGCTGTCGACAAAGCTAGAAGTGGTGGCGGACCGACTTTAATTGAAGCCTTAACTTATCGTCTCACACCACACACAACAGCAGATGATCCCAAACGCTACCGCAGCGAAGAAGAAGTATCCCTCTGGCAAAAACGGGAGCCATTGCTGAGATTTAAAAAATATCTATATGACAAACAAATTCTTTTACAAACCGAAGAAGAAAAACTAGAGATGGAAATCACTGAAGAGATTAAACTGGCAGTAGAAAAAGCAGAAACTCTAGCTAAAGGAAAAGAATTAAATAATCCTTTGCGTATGTTTGATTATCTATATGCTGAAATACCGCCATCTTTGCAAAAACAAAAAGAAGAGCTGGCTGAATACCTAAAACGAAAAGGGGCGCCGGTGACTAATGCCTGAAATGAATATGGCTAAGGCAATCAATTTAGCTCTCCATGAAGCGATGGCAAAAGACGAGCGTGTAATAATTCTTGGCGAAGATGTTGGTCAAGATGAGGGGGTATTTCGCGTAACCGAAGGTTTGCATGCCAAATATGGCGACAGGCGTGTCATTGATACACCGCTGGCTGAATCTGCCATTGTCGGTGCCGCCATTGGTATGGCAATTTATGGACTGAGACCGGTTTGCGAAATTCAATTTGCCGGTTTTGATACTTACAATTATCATCAGCTGGACAGCCACGCGGCGCGTTTTCGCAATCGCACCCGTGGCCGGCTAACGGTGCCCATGGTAATGCGCGCACCCTGCGGCGGTGGTATTAGAGCTCCTGAACATCACTCCGAAAGCCGGGAAGCAATATATGCTCACACACCAGGATTAAAACTGGTCATGCCTTCTGGACCTCGCAACGCCAGAGCCTTATTACATAGCGCCATAGCCGACCCAGATCCAGTGATTTACTATGAGCCTAAAGCAATTTATCGCCTCTTTAAAGAAGAAGTACCAGAAGCAATCGAAACCATAGCCATTGGTCAAGCGCAAGTTGTTCGCGAAGGTAAAGACATTTCCGTTATTTCCTATGGAGCAAGCATGCAAGCTGCGCTTGAAGCAGCAGACACAATGCAAGAAAAGGACAAGATAAATTGCGAGGTGATTGATCTGCTCAGTCTGACACCATTGGATACGGTGACAATAATTAATTCGGTCAAAAAGACTGGTCGAGCCATAATTGTTCATGAAGGTCCACGCACCTGCGGCATAGCCGCTGAAGTAAGCGCTCAAATAAATGAAAATGCCTTGCTCTATTTAGAAGCACCGGTAAGACGTATAACCGGTTATGATATACCAATGCCATATTTTTCCAAAGAACAATATTATTTACCAGACGCCGGCAAAGTGATCATGGCCTGCCACACTATTCTTAAAGACTCGGGTTAGGGCTGAAGAAAATCAAAGAGCAGCAGAGTAAATTATTAGTAATTCAATGCTGGAGAGCAATTAATTTATGCCATTTGAATTTAAATTGCCGGATCTTGGTGAAGGCATTCGTGAAGCAGAAATTTTAGCTGTAAAAATTGCCGAAGGACAGATGATAGCTGAAGATGCGCCTTTGTTCGAGGTGGAAACCGACAAGGCAGTAGTTGAGATACCGTCCCCGGTGGCAGGAAAAGTAATCAAGATATATGTCAAAGCCGGACAAATTGTGCCCGTGGGTACTGTCATGGTATCCATCGAGGAAAGCTCCTCAAAGACTGCATCAATCCCTTCCACTAATTCTACAGAGTCGCAGACGATAACAAAAACCACCACTTATCCGCCGTCTCCAAGCGGGGAGAAAAGCAAGGCATCATTTGTTGGTGAAGTTATTGCCACACCCGCGACTCGTCAATTGGCTAGAGAATTAAAAATCGATATTCATCTGGTTCATGGTACTGGGCCTAGTGGCAAGATTTCAAAAGAAGATCTGCTTGCTTACGCAGATCAACAAAACAAATTTAAGGCAACTGGAATGCCAGAATCGGCTGCATCATCCAAACCAGCCGGCGAAGGCAATAAGGACGGCAGTGATTATACATTGCTTGATTTCGAAAAATTTGGACCAATAGAACGCATACCAATGCGATCCGTTCGCCGCAAAACTGCCCAATTGATGTCATTAAGCTGGTCTAAAATTCCCCATGTTACACACTGTGATGAAGCCAATATTACAGAGCTGGAAAAACTCAGGCACAAACATGGGGCAACCATGCAAGAAAAAGGTGGCCGGCTAACATTGACTGCGTTTATTGTTAAGGCAGTGACGCTGGCTTTGCAGAAATTTCCTGAGTTTAATTCAAGCTTTGATGAGAATACAGAAGAAATTATACTCAAACATTATTACAATATTGGTCTGGCTGTAGCTACTGATCGTGGTCTAATTGTGCCCGTAATTCGAGACACAGACAAAAAGAGTATTCTTGAGTTGGCCATTGACATTAACGGTATTGTTGATAAAACACGCAGCGGCAAGATAGAATTAGAAGACTTGCAAGGCGGCACTTTTACAGTTACTAATATCGGTGCCATTGGTGGCACTAGCGCTACTCCAATTATTAATTATCCGGAAGCGGCAATTCTGGCTACAATGCAAGCAAAGGAAAAGCCAATTGTTCGCAATGGCAAAATTGAAATAAGTTTGGTGATGCCATTATCACTAGGTTTTGATCATCGGCTTACCGATGGCGCGCAAGCGGCTAATTTTGTGCAGCTTATTGTTAAAATGCTGGAAGAACCATCGAGTCTGGTTCCCACGCTTTGACTGGGATTATCTGGGATTATTATAGATGGGAACAATAAGTGAAACCATAGATGAATAGTTTAGTTCGAGGTACATGGCAAAATGGTAGTTGGTGACATGACTGAGCAAACAGACCTAGTAGTTATTGGCGGTGGACCAGGCGGCTACAGTGCTGCTGTGCGAGCTGGACAGCTTGGCATAAAAACAATATTGATCGATCAAGAAGCTGTCTTAGGTGGCGTTTGCCTGCGCGAAGGCTGCATCCCTTCAAAAGCGCTTTTGCACGTGGCCGAGGTCATAGGACTATCCCAACAGGCCACAGCCTATGGTGTGAATTTTGCGCCACCGCAGATTGATTTGGGTAAATTACGCTCCTGGAAAGGGGATATGATCAGTAAATTGTCTCAGGGCATTTTGTCCATGTGCAAGAGCAACAAAGTGGATGTAATAACTGGTCAAGCCCGATTTCTTAATGAACGCACTCTCCATGTCAATTGCGAAGGAGAAAACTCCAGACAGATAAAATTCAAGCGGGCGATCATTGCCACTGGCTCAAGTATTATCAAAACTCCCGCCTTTTTTAAAGATCCACAGGATCAAAATAGCAAACGCATACTTGACTCGCGCTCAGCCTTGCAGGTGCCAGAGGTACCAGGCAGGCTGCTTGTCGTCGGTGGCGGCTATATTGGTCTGGAATTAGGCTCAGTCTATGCAGCTCTGGGTAGCGAAATTACAGTAATAGAAATGACCGACGGACTTTTGCCAGGTGTAGATCGTGATTTAGTCAAACCACTAGCTAATCACTTAAACAATATATTTAAAAATATATTTCTCAATACCAAAGTATTGAGTATTGAAGACAGCGGAGAAGGCATTGTCTGTAGCTATCAACAAGTGGGACAGCAAGAAACAACAAAAGAAAAATTTGACTATGCTCTTATTGCTATTGGTCGCAAGCCAAATACTGATGACTTAGGACTGGAAAATACATCTATTGAATTGGATAATACCGGATTTATAAAAATAGACGAATTTTGTTGCAGCACAGACAAAAAAATTATGGCTATCGGCGATGTGACGGGTCCACCCATGCTCGCGCACAGAGCCATGCGTCAGGGACATGTAGCAGCAGAAGTAGTAGCTGGTATGTCTTCCGCTTTTGATAATTTAGCTATACCAACTGTTGTATACACTGAGCCCGAAATTGCCTGGTGTGGTTGGACTGAAGGAGAAGCAAGAGCAAAAGGTTATAGTATTGAAGTAGCTAAGATGCCGTGGTCGGCTTCTGGGCGAGCCATGACTTTAGGCGAACCCAATGGCTTGACAAAAATAATTTATGATCCCAAAACAATGCTGGTCAAAGGAGTAGGAGTAGCCGGAGTAAGAGCTGGGGGGCTTATAGCCGAAGCTATGCTTGCCATCGAAATAGGATTAGTTGTCGAAGATCTTGTCCGCACTATTCATCCTCATCCCAGCCTATCTGAAACAATTGGCGAAGCCGCCACGGCGGCTATGAACAGGAAAGCCCGCCAGCAGAAAGAGCAAAGTATCGCTTAGAATTCAAGAAGAAAGTAGCGATAGAACCGATTTATAGTGAGGCGAAGGAGCAGCGACAAAGCCCTCCACAACGGTACACCTCAGTGACAGCGCGGCGTATGATAGGACAGAACCTGCCACTGTGCCGCTGCTGTTCTCCGTGGATGCGCGCGTCTGGACGAGTACAGCCGCCGAGCGGCATGTAGGAGTCGATTGCATCGACCCATTTATAAACGGGCACAGCGCCCGAATGGCATCTGGGCGATGCCATTCGGGCTTGCGATTGTAGGGGTCGATTGCATCGACCCATCTATAAATGGGCGGATGCAATCCGCCCCTACAATCTGCCCAATCCGCCCCATTACCTAAAAAATACATACCAAAACACTTGGCTTCTCTTGACACCATTGTGCTTCTCTAGGCTGACGTCCTCTTGAATATAACAGTATAGTTACCAAATTATCTATTCGGTCTCAATTAATGCGAAAATGCTTCCACCCCGAATCCCTGAATTCTTCTAGTCCATCGTGACATTGAAGACTTTTAACTATCTGAATAATTATGGTGGATGAAAGCAGCACAAGCAATAATTTAGAAGAGATTGGCACGGCTGCTCATCTGATGATGGATGCTGTTGACAAAGCAAACCAGGAGCTGGAAAGAACGGTAACGGCTTCAGGAAATCACCTGCAAGCATTTAATCAGACATTAACTAATAATTTTGCCAATCAGTTAACAAAATTAGCCGGCAGGACACTGAGAAATGCCGATAAGAACCGGGAAGAGCTAACGGCACGCAAAGAAGATTTTGCCGAGCGCCTGGCTGAATTAGAACAAATGGAAATAAGCGCTCTTGTCCAGACAAGCAAAGAAGTGAGACAAGAATTGAGTCTTGCCTTGCAAACAGCCGTCGATTTGGTGTCTCAGCTGGTGGAAGATCAAGTCAAAACCTTGCGCCCGCTTGTTTTAAGCCAACATGAAAATTTTTCTAACCTGGAACAAAAAGAAACTGAGACTGTGCAGCAATTTATTGAAGAAGGCAAGAGCAATCTTAATGAAAAAGAAAATGCTTTAGAAAAGGATCTGTTGAAACAAGCGCAAGATTTTGAGCAATCAATCAAAACTATTCTTGAAAGCACACAACAGGAATTATTTGCAAAAATAAAATCTAATCAAACAAGACTAGCCGAACAAGTCAGTGAGGCTAAGAGCGAATTAGACAAATTTACTGCCGGCATTGAAGAAGAAGCAGAAGACCAAAGCCAGGCAGCCGGTGTTTCAGTGTCATCGGCAGCAAAAAATCTAACTAAAAGCGTAATTGATGAAGTAGATGATTGGCAGCTGCAAATGAGCCAGTTGACCAAAAATTTCGAACAGATGCTGGCTAGCGACCGAGATTCATTTGATCACGTGCATAAGAACAAGATTGAGCGGCAGGTGCAAGAAGTCAAAGAAGAAATTAAAACAATTGCTAGCGAAGCTCATGGCCGGCTGACTGCCAATCACAAACTTTTTCATTTATCTTTAAAACGGCTGGAAAGAAAATATCATGAGCGGCTGGAGCAGCTCTACTCTCAATTTGAAGATGCAATTGCCCAGGAACATAGGCTTATGGCCGGACTAAATACTTTTAGAATCGATGATCCGGCGCAAACCAATCATGAGTTGAAAGAATTGTTGAACACCCGCTTAAAAGCCAGAGGGCTAGAAATAATAAAAACTTTCAAACGCCAGGTTGAACTTTTTGATCTGGAACATGCTCGCTTTGCCGCCAGCTGTAATGAGCGTATAGAAACTGTTTATTCCTCGGCAAAAGATTTTCTTGATCAGCAATTGAAAACAATTAACGCGGAAGTGGAAAGAACATTAAGAAGTTTTCGCGTCGAGCTTGCTCAGTTGAATTTACAATTGCCTCAGATTAAAGACGCTGGCCACGCAGCCGCTATAGCTGTCATGGCTTATAAACGAGCCCGCCTGTCCTTTGGTGCAGACTAGATTAACGTCAGCAGAGAGTGAAAAATGACACTGGTTGGAAAAAAGCTGCAGGATATATACAACTCAGGCGCAAAAACGCTGATCGAGCTGCAAGAACAGGCCATCGACAATTTTGAGCAAGCAGGTAAAGAACATGCGCAAAGCATGAAGCAATTGGCTGAAAAGTCCTCCCTTTCTTTACAGGACCAGTCCAACAATCTGCAAACCGAGCTAAAGAAGTTGATGCAAGGAAGTCTGAAAAGACTAGAAAATGTTTTGCTTGCGGAAAATGATCAAAACCAGGCGTTTGTTGTCAGTTTGATTGCTGAGCTGCAAACACGCACTGAGCAAATGAAGTCGAAACTAGCTGCCCTGGGGCAATCCCATCAGGGAAATGTCGATTTTGCTTTCGGCTTGGCTTGTCAGCGTTATTTAAGCAATTTGGAAACAGCCAAAATTAATCTGGATGAAACCGCGGCTCAGCATAGAACTGAGCTTACCGAATATGAGGCAACGGTTACCGATAAGCTGCTGCAGACAATGAAGGAAGCGTTTTGGCAACAACATGAGCTATCTCAAGAAGCTAGTGGCTCTTTTTTTACATCCGCCAGAGAGCAAGAAGTAGCTGTGGCTAATCACACTTCCTTGCTAACACAAACGTTCAATGGTAGCTGCCAAAATCGATTGGCAACAGCTCGCGCCCTGGCAAATAAGGCCACTGAAGAAGTTGAAGCATCCATTCGCTCTTTGCTTGAAACTATAACCAGACATGCCGGCTATGTGGAGAAGGAAAGCAACGATAAGTATGCACAGCTGACTGACAGCCATTTGCAAACAGTGGATGCTCGCCTCAGTAATTTCGCCGATGAACTGAGCGCTCTGCATGATGGCATTACTGATCAACTGCTGAAGGAGACGGAGGAATTGTCTGCTGATCTGCTTTCGGCTTCAACACAGGCCCAAGATGGGTTACGTCTTAAATGTGATCACACCGTGAATAGTGTAAACTCCGACTTCGGCAACTTTAAGCAAAGACTGGGCACACGTTTGCAATTAAGCCGAGGGCAAAAGCAGACTCTTGAGGACGATAAAAATAAAATACTGATTGCCATAAAAAACGAGTTACTTTCCATCCATGATTCTTTTGCCAAAAAGATTGCCGCTTTGCTGGGCGGTGCCAAGTCGGAATTAGCTAACATGACCAAGTCAGTGGAAGCAAAAATACTGACTGCTCTGGAGACTTGTAATGAACAAGTGAGCACCAGTGCTGTATCCGCGCAAAAACAAATTGAAGACGAAGTAGCAGCTTTTTTGCAAGAGCTGTCAGACTCACGTACAGCCGCCGTCGAGGAAATTAGCTCTTCGGCGCATGGCAATTTGCCGCTAGTTAATGTGCCGCAAAATACTGAGCAAATTACTGAGAAGATAAATTCGTTTGATGGGCCATATGCTGATCTAAAAGATCAACCGCCGATGATCACCGAATCGCAATTGGGTATGGAACCGGCAGAAAATAAATCAGCTAGTGCCGACAATAGCGATGGCAAAACAACAAAACGAGCGCGACGGCGAAAAAGTGAAGACACAATCAAAAAAGAAGACCTGGAAGAAAAATAAGGAATCAGTTAAAAAGAAATGAATTCACTGCGCCGCCCACATCACATCCATTTGCATGATCTGCGGGATTTCATGCGCCTCTATGACCCGGCTTCAGGAAATACTCCAGAAGAATGGGCAAGAAATGCCAGCACCGGCCTTAAGCAGGGCAGCTTGATTTTTGTGCTTGAACCGGTGGCAGCACACTTTGGCCTGGCATCATTTGTTCGAAAAGAAGATGATGAAAGTTTCCGTGTGACTGAATTGGCTTTGGTCATTCGCCTGGAAGATAACAAGGCCATGGTGCTGAGCGCTGGCAGCAATAATTATGAACTGCGTTTTCTTTCTGCCTTGATGGAGGAAAAAGCTCGCAAAGCACTTCTTGATCATACAAAATTTTGTTTTGTCTTGGCCAAACCGGCTGTACCGCTTACCATAAGCAAAATTAATGAAATCGAGCGGCTGTCCAGCCTTTATGCTCAAGGAGGAGCGCGTCGTGACTTTATGAGCGATAAAGCCGACCCTGAGCAGGAACCAGTCACAGCTATTTTAACGGCCTGTGGTGTACGCTTGCACTGGCCTGACTCAAACAAGCAACCTTTGGATCTCGGCTCCATTTGCTATTTGCTTTTTACCCCTGAAGGCAGGCAGCAGGACAGCAACCGCAGCCAACTAAAAGCAAATTTTGTGCCTGTGCAAAGCGATGTAGAAGCACAGCATGCGCGACCGCACACAACACCAGCGAACAGGATGGAGGAGGCACAGCCGGCAGAGTATTTACAAAAAATTCCGCCTCTGCCGACAGACAATGTTGAGAGCAGCGGTGAGTTTAATCCCCTGAGCAGCTGGGGACAGGCACCGCCATCACCTGAGGTTGTTGATAGTTCATCTCTATTTAAGCGACTTACCAATGAGCTGGTAAAAAAGCGACCGCAGTCAAATGATCCGCTTTCCCTAGCAGTTGGCAATGTTGAGCCGGCAACAAATGTTTCCGTAGTGCCGGATGCAAATCAAGATAAGGCGGCTGAGCCGATAGCCGTTATGCAGACAGAAGTCCCCTCCAGACCCGACAGAAAAGATGAAGTATATCAGCACATAAGTGAAGCTATCTCAGGACTTGCTGACATACCAATAGATCTGAAACAGCCAGATGAAGCCGATCAATCAGCCCAGTGGGTGGCCAGCCAGATAAAGGCACACCGCGAAGAAATCGAACAAAAAAGAGGAATGGGAAGAACTGGCCAACCATCAGCTAAATCTGCCGAAAACTTGCCTGCTCAAGAGCAGCCACAACCTATAATACCAGAACTGGAGAGCATGGCACCGGCAGACTTCGCTCTTATAGACAATATCATCAGCATTGGCCATGAGCCAACTGTGTTTCCAGCCAGCGATACTCTGCTTGCTAAATTAGACGACTTTCAAGAGCCAAAAGTAGTTATGAATGAAATGGCTTCTTTGATGAATAAACTTGAGTCGCAGGTGGCTCGGGCAGCCAAAAAGCTCACCACCAGCACCGCTGCAATAGAGCAACAGTTGACGTCCGGTATAGCGGCAATGCTGTCATCTATAACCCAGGAAGACAAAGACACAGAAGCACAATTAGTAATCAACGGCGATTCACTCTCTAAGCAATTCGAATCATTATTCGAGAGTTTAAAAGCTGAAGTCGCTGAAAAATCCGCTTCAGCGCGCGAACAGATTCAAGCAAAGCGCGGCGGACAGCAAAAATTGATTGAAGAAAGTGAACAAGATCATCATCAGGCTTTAACAGGAGCGCTCAATCAAAATCAAGCTCAATTTGCACAACTGGTTCAGGACCAAGAAGCTCAGCTCAGAAACCTAGTCAAAGAAGAAACACAAAAGCTGCACCAGCAGATGGCAGATATCAACAATTATCTGCAGGCAATAACAAACAGATTTACTGAGAATCTATCTGCACAAATAAATGATTTCGAGAAGCGCCTTGATGAAGAAATAACTGTCACTGTCGACAGTCTGGACAATAACACCAATATGTTAAGCAAAAATATCGTTATATCTTGCCAGCATGGTTTAGAGAAATTAAAAAAGACAAAAAATGAGTTTGACGCAACCTTGAAACACTTGGTAGAGACTACTGTAATTGCTCTTGGCCAACAGATAAGAGTTGCGCAAATGGAGTTTTTCTTGCCCAGGCTAAAAGAGCATAAGCAGCTTATCGAAACTATGATCCAAGACATGGAGGAGACATTTGCTGGAAAGCTGCTTAGCCAGTCCCAGGCACAGCTAGATGGGCTGACAAACAGCCTTGCTTCAGCCCGCGTACAGTTGAAGGGGCTTATGGATGAATGTCTGTCCAAACTAGATCTCATCGGCCGCAACCAGCAATCCGGACTGGAAGAATTATTCGCTGCTGCTGCCAATACTCTGGGACAGAATACAGATGCACTTTTGCGCTTGCTTAAACAAGCCGAGCAGGAAATCACTGAAGGAGACGCCGTTTGTAAAAAGCTGGCCGAAACTTATAGTCTGGATAATGATCCGGCTGTGACTTCTCTGCGTCAAAATATAGCCAACAAAGTAGAAGGACTAAAGGCCCAAGTCAAAAATCAACTGGAATCAGCCGTAAATAATGACTGTGCTAATCTAGAGGAACTAATCCGCAATCAGCATAACAAATTAAATGCGCGGCGCGCAGAATTGGCACAGCGGGTACATTTTGCTTCTGATCATGGCTTACAACGCATTAGAGCAGCCGTTCACGATGCTTTTAATGCCATTCAATCTGAGCGAGAAACATATATGGAATAGGCCATGAGTACTAGAAATAGCAAGACTAGGCAGCGCTTATATTAATTTCCATTATCTAAGTTAA
>Ga0207053_10177_pt1 | contig 17131 bp, 13 predicted proteins | sample Alteio_BWMinCont_59_FD_153290 | JGI IMG/M metagenome (GOLD analysis project Ga0207053, IMG submission 153290) | Enriched cells from forest soil in Barre Woods Harvard Forest LTER site, Petersham, Massachusetts, United States -... | ecosystem: Environmental > Terrestrial > Soil > Temperate forest >...
GCACTTCTCGGTCAATGGGGGCAACACCCCCTACTACGACAACGTTCCTGGTGCCAGGCACGAGCCGCAAGGCTATTCCCACAGTCTCGGCCGGCGCCGTATTATCTTCCACGCCTGTAAAGTCGGAATCCAATGGGGGAGGCCCAGTCGCACTTAAGGTCGGCAGGCAGAAAACAATCGGAACGCCGGGAAAAGCTTTCTGGTGTACCTCTTGCATGAATTTAAGCGGGGAAGGCCCGACCGTGATAATCACATCTAATTTACGATTCTGATACTTGCGAATGTAGGCATCGCGGAGCTCCTGCTGGATAGCCTGATCGGGGAACAACGAGATATCCATGTACTCAGAATAGAGCTGAAGTTGATAGGGTGAATCATTCAACCCAGCCTGGATGCCCTGATTGATGATGCTGATTCCCGGATAGGTAGCATTTTCTTCGTTCAGAATCAGAATTCTTCGAACTTCCTTCGCGGGTGCGGCTGCGACCGAGTGTGACAGAGCAATGACTACGAGGACCGCAAGTGGAAACCAGAGGTGAAGTGCTCCCCCAGTTTTTCGGCTCTGCTGTCCAGAGACGGGGCGAAGGATTAGGAGCGATGCGAAAAATCTATATCCTGCAGTTGCCTCCATGATTGCGTCCTAAATGTGGGGGAAAGACATTGCACCGCGACGCTGCCTCCGGGCCTTGCCTCAGATCGGTGCGGCTCGACCACAGACTACCCCGGCAACGATGCTCTTATCAGCCAGAACTCTACTCCAAACCTCAGGGAATTTGAACACGGTTCTTGGCGATGACAGGCGTTAAAGGCTTTCGTCGGATGACCGACCGATGTCCGAAAGTACCCAGATTTGCGGGCAATGGCCTACTACTCAGTTCGGTACGTGGAAGCGCGACGCCGACGTGGCCGCTGTGATACGCCCAGAGCCTCGCAGATCCGATTGCGCGCCATTGAAAGACAGGAGGATCCGCCCTTAATATGCAGCTCAGATCCAAGGGAGAGCGGTGACCATGTACGCATTTTTCACTTCTTCCGGTCTGCTCGCGCTCATCAGGTGACGTTCCTTGAGATCGTGCTGGGCGTCGACAACTCTTCCAGTCCGTCCGATACTTCGCCGATCGCCTGCCAGTTCAACAGCGTCTGCAGCTCCGACGAAATGAATCGAAGCCATGGCCCGTAATCTTCTACAACCTCGTGGCGCCGCGGTGAGTACCACTCAAACGACGCTTCTCACGTCAATGGTTACGCAATCCTCGACTCTTGCGTCATTCCCGCACTGTCATCTTTAACAGGTTCGCGGTGGCGCACGAGCGGATATTTAAACTTGTAACGATGTGAGACGAGCCCTCTTGGTATGCGTCTTCGTACCGATCCTGGCTATTCCTGGACTCGCGCAGGACCTTGAACCCCGTGCATACTCCGCGTCCCCAGTCGGGTTGAACTTCGCAGTGCTCGGTTTTGGATATTCGACCGGATCCGTTCTGTTCGATCCCACTCTTCCGATATCCGACGTCAAAGCGAATCTCAACATTCCAACCGCCGGATATGGACGCACGTTCGGTTTGTTCGGCCGGCAGGGCCTGCTGACGGTCGGATTGCCATACGTCTGGGGAGACATCAGCGGGGCTGTGTCGCAGCAAAGCCAGAGCATCCGGCGTTCCGGCCTCGCCGATACACGAGTAAAATTCTCCCTCAACCTACGCGGCAATCCGGCACGCTCACCTGCCGCCTTCGCTCAGCTCAGAAAGCGTTCGTTCATTGTCGGCACCAGTGTGACTGTCTCGGCCCCCAGCGGCCAGTACGATCCAAGCAAGTTAATCAATATCGGAACGAATCGCTGGGCATTCAAACCGGAGCTCGGTGTCTCATATCCGGTCAAGAAGAGGCTCGACCTGGATCTCTATTTCGGGGCTTGGCTATTCACGCATAATACGGATTATTTTCCGGGCAACAAGGTTCGCCAGGAGGCCGCGATCGTAGCGGTTCAGGGGCACACCAGCTACACGTTCCGCTCCAGACTTTGGATAGCTGCAGATATGACCTGGTATCGAGGCGGGGCGGCAACAGTCGGTCACGGCGAACCGACAGGCGAACAGAACAACAGTCGTGCGGGCATGACCTTCTCGATGCCATTAGGGACTAAGCAGTCTTTCAAGCTAGCTTACAGTGCCGGAACGACCGCGAGAACTGGATCGAACTTCAAGACTCTAACTGCTGCGTGGCAATACTCCTGGTTCTGATCACTGAGCGAACTGGCACCGGCCAGATGTGAACTTTGACAGTTTTTGGTGGCCCACGAACAAGCTTTACTGGAGGAAGAAGGTTGGCCAGAGAGGAACCATGACGCTCGTCCAATTTTGGCTCCTGAGTATTGTTGCAATTGGCTGCACCAGTCCTGGACTGGCTCAGAAGGTGATCGTTCGATACGACAAGACGACGGACTTTTCAAAATTTTACACCTACAGTTGGGCAACGTCGCAGAGTCCCGCCACGCGTCCGTTGCTGCACCACTACGTCGCCGCCATAATCGAAGGCCAGTTGCATGCCAAAGGACTTAAGAAAGTCGAGCATGACGGCGATCTCTCGCTAATTTCTGGCGCTGAACTGGATTATGGAAGCAATTTAGCTGGTGGAACTCGAATCGTGCCGATATACGGCGGGCCGCCTCAGGACATGAAGCGGACCCTGTGGACTGGCGACTACTCCCCTTCTGCAACCACTGGATTCATGATTGCGCATTTCAGCTTAATCATGGAACTGGTGGATCGAAACCGTAATGAAGTGATTTGGAATGGAACTGTCTTCCAAGACGTGCATCCCAGCCAAAACGAAGAGTCGCTCTACCTTCTGGGAAAGGCAATTACGAAATTGCTGGAGAATTGTCCACCAGGGCATTGATAGGGATGAAAAACCTGTGCACACTCATATGCCGGGCTGCATTGTGACGCGTCTGCTTTCATTCGTCGTAGTGGTTGGGTTGCTTATCTCGTCTGCCGGTTGCGGAGCCGTTTTCATTGGCGGGGCAATTACGACTGGGTCCACTATTCAGGGCACTGTCAGCACGGTGCAGGTTGTGGACGTGAATGGGAATATTCAAGTCACGTTTGTGACCTTCCTGGAAAATGGATTTTCATCCAGCATGAATTTCTGTGGGAATCAGATTAGCTCTTTCCCACTGAACCGAATTGTCCAAGTAAATTTCAATTCCGGTCAACCCTGCGCAACCCTCCTGCTCGTTGTGACTATCGGTTGAGTCCGTGTGCGGGTCGCCTCAAGCATTACGATTCGACTGCAGACGACTGGCGTTGTTCGACAGGAGTCAATGAGGATAGTTGACCCTTGCCCCGAATGCGAGTGATCGTCGTGGAACGACTCCGATTGTCTTCACGTCGCGACCTTTCCGACATTGAACGAAAAAGGCTAGAGAAAGCCCTCAAAATTCTGGCCAGCGCAACAAAGCTATGGCATTTGGGCGCAGGTGGACCGCACAGAAGACGAGGAGAAGATCAATAGGAACTGCCACGGCGGATGTCCGATCGGAGGGAGTTCTGCCAAACTGGATCTGGTTATTAATTTAAGAGTAATAGATCCTGAGAAAGCCATCATCTGATCTGGAGCCACCCTAGAATTGAGAGCACTTCCTTTGCACCAGACCGGGGTTGCGGTTAATAGAATTTGCGGCCGCGTCAACGCCATGACTCACTTCCGTTGCGCGATGTCATCCGTACGAGCAGTGGCGTAATACCCCGTTCGTCCGTGCACCTTGAGCTTTTTTCCGAATCTCTGTGCATTGATTTGAATGCGTCGATAATGGTCATCCAAAGCAAAATGAGCCGGACGATAAGAGATGGCGTACCGGCTGTGTAGTTCTTCGGCAATATGAGCGAAAGCTGATTGGAACTTGTCTGGAGAGCCCGGAAACATTGCGCGCCCGCCGGTTTCTTCAGCTAGTGTCTTTAGAACCCGATCTCCGTTTGTAGAGTCATCCCCTAGGCTGCTAGTGCTAATCGCATAAACCGTCACATCGGACTGCTGTGCCACGAGCGTTGCTCGGGATAGAGTGGCCAGACTCGAATTGTCCTCACCGTCAGACACAACAACGAGGGTGCGAGCTACAAACTGTTCTTCAGGATGTTTCGATAACTCCTCGCAGCCTTGGACCACGGCGTCGAGCAGAGAAGTGCTGTCGCCCTGATCAACGAGGCTCCTAATAGCACGCCAAAGCTCCGGCGGACTGCTTGTAAACTTCTGCACCAATTGGGGAAAATCTGCAAAACCCATAACGAACGCTTCATCGCGATAAGAACGAACTACCTCTGCCAGAAATTCTTTGCCTGCTTTTTGTTCGAACGCAAATCGATAATTCACTGACGGACTCGTATCAATAAGGAAGCCCACTCGCAAAGGAAGATCGCGCTGAGTGTAGAAGGCAATCATCTTCTCAGGCGCCGATCCGTCGTCTAGTACGCTGATGTCCTCGGCACCCAGGTCCGAGACATATCTGCCATGCGATGATGCGCTGAACAGAACGTACACTTCCCGAACGTCCTTGCGATAGGACCAATGTAGAGGTGTCGGAGTATCGGAAAGCGCTTTGTTTGTTAGGTAATGAGGTACCTGCCCGACAAGGAGCGACGAGAGTACGGATAATGCAAAAAGCTTTGCGACCACGGGCGTACATCTACTCGTGTTGATTGACACGCTTTCCTCGCAAATTGGGTAGGTGTCATGAACGTTGATATTCGTTCGGACAACCCTCGCGTTTGATCACGCATGGTCGAACACCAGCAGTACTTACGACCCAGTGACCAATTTCAGGGTATGCGTTTGATTTCACGCCGGAAACTGTCAGAGCTAACAGATTTCTAGCAGAAGCAGCCTTGAGCTCAGGGAAGGAATGGAAATGTTTAAGCAGCCCACGCGACATTTCTCATCCGGCTGAGGTTTACGTCTTTCTCTTCTCGATTCGGCGTTAAACGCAGCGAAATCAGGTTTCGTCGCCTGCAATTCCAACGCGCCCCAAATGTTTCGCCGGGTCAGTTGTTGATAACAGCGATTTCACTCACAACTTCGGGCCTTCGCCACCTGATCATTGCGCAGGGCATGGTGGGCGACCTTGTCGAAGAAATTACTAGACCAATTATCGAAGATTGATCTCATCAAAATAGGCTTGTGCAAATAAAAAGGCTCGGTAAAATCGGGAACTTTTAGCCATTGCAACAACTCACAACCGCGGCTAGAAGGTCAATGTGCCCTTGACCTGGATCAAGCGCGGCGAGGCGTCTCCCCCGAGGAACGATCCCAGGATGCTGGTGGGCACACTCACTGTGTTGATGATCGTCCCGAATGTCGGACTCGAAACATTGGCATCCGGCTGGTCGAAGTTAGGGTGATTTAGAATATTGAAGAATTGGAGTCCCACACCCAAGGTGCTGGTTTCATTGATTGGGATGTGGAAATTCTTCATCACTGCCAAATCGGTGTCAAAGTAGTGCGGTCCCCACACCTGGTTTCTTCGTTGATTTCCGAATGCCGTGACCGGCGTTCCCGAAGGCACATTCAGGCCTGTGAACTGGATGCCAGTGTTCAGGCAAGGCGTGGACAGCGCGGCGCGCGTGCAAACCACGGGTCCGCTGCCGAGATAATTGCCAAAAAACGGATCCCCGTTGGTGACAGCATAATTGAAGCTGCCGAGGGTGCTGGTAGCATTGTCGTCAAACGCGGTGATCGGAAGTCCGGTGCGCCAAAAGAGCGTGCCGGAAACGGTCCAATTGCCGACCACTCCAATCCATCCCTTCTTCTTCGGAGCTGTCCAGACATAATTCAAACTTGCGTTTTGGCGAACATCATAGTCAGCATTACCGTAATTGTAGCGGCGGAAGTTGAACGGGTCTTGGGGGTTGGAGGTGTTTTCGTTAGTGGCGAAATTAAACGGCAGGAATCCACCGTTGGAAATCATATCCAGAGCGTGGCTATACGTGTAGTTCGCCTGGAACTGCAACGAGGAGAAATGCCTCGTTAGGGATAGGGTCACTCCGTTGTAGTTGGCCAGATTTGAGCTTGAGATTTCTGTCACGGTACCAAAGCGCGGATCTGTAGGCGAGAGCGGCAACCCAACCAGGCCGGTTGTGTTGAACAAATCACTGGCGCATGTTGCGGGAGCGGGAACCGCCGGGTTCGGTGGTTTGATGGGTGAGACGTTGCAATATGAATTGAGGCCGCCATTCTGAATCGGCCCATAGATCTGATGGTTTCCGACATAGTTGACGCTAATCGATGTTTTGTCCCCTATGCCCTGCTGTACTTCAAGGTTCCACTCCTGAAATTGGGGTGCATGGATCGAACGCGCCGAACTGAACATGCTCGGCGGCACAAAGAACGGGTTGGCCAGACTGATACTGTTAAACGTACCGCCGTTGGCGAAACCGGTGACAAATGCAGAGTTAGCACCAGACGCCTGACTCTGGATGTTTCCAAGGGTGCCCGGCGCTAACGATCCCGGACCAACGAAGAACTGATTGTGAAGTGGAGAATTGTTCAAGAAGCTGTCTGCGCTCGTGCCCGGAAATACATCGTGGAAGATTCCAATTCCACCTCGCACCACGGTGTTGGTACCGGCTCCGCGGGGAGTCCAGGCAAAACCGAGACGCGGTTCCCACGCAATATTAGTGTACGAGGGCAAAGCTTGGTGTAGCCCGGTGCGGATTGCCTGGTTATACGGCTGACTTACATCATGCGAGATCCCCTCGAAATTGCTGTCGAGGCGGGCAAAACAATCGGTTTGGCACACTGGATTCGAGTCATGCTCTGCTCTCAGTCCGAACGTGAGCTTCAGATTCGGCTTGATAGCCCACTCGTCCTGCGCATACAGACCCAGCCCGTACAAAGCAACAGGTTGGGTTGGGCGCTTACTAAAAGCTTGGGTAAAGAGCCCGGCTGTTCCCGAGAAGAAGCTACTCTGGTCTTCCCCGATGACCTCCCCGGTAGTGAATAACCCTGGAGAATAATCGGTGATGTCGTTCCGGCGGAAGTTCACGCCGACTTTGAGATTGTGCGCCCCGTATACTTTAGAAAAATCGTCAATGATTTGATACTGGGTAACGTTCCTACCTTGAGGCCAGTCATTCAGGTCATGACCCAAGTCGTAGAAACTGCCGCCGGCGAACCGCAAGCGGTATGGCATGAGCGCTGTCGCGGCTGCCAGATTCGCCGGTTTGAAAATTGCACTGTACCAGGAACCGGACAAAATGAACTGATTGACGGCGTTCGATCCGGTATTGTGGGTCCAATTCAGTTGACCTTCGTACTGCGGTTGATCGCTCTGCGCATTGAATACGCTGTTGAGCGGGTCGGTGTAAGTGGCCTGAACACCATGGTCGGTGCGGAAATGGATATATGCGCGATCGTTGGCGCCGATGTTCTGGTCCACACGTGCGCTAAGCAACCATTCGTGCGTGAAGTTGCCGGCGGTGGAGCGGAACTGCAAGGCGCAGGGTGCGCCGCCTGCCAGAGTCATCGTGGGGTCGCAACCGCCACCGGAAAGCGTGTTCTGGGCGCCACTGACTCCGGGCGCATGGTTGTATATCGAAAACATCTGCTGGTAGAAAGGGAGCTGTGCAGGTTGAGTTCCTGAAATGTTCGCCAAGGTTGCCGCCTGGAACTGGGGACTTGGAACGTTGACCTGTACGTTCGTCGGCAGCAGGACCCGCAGCCCTTCGTAATCGACAAAGAAAAAGGTCTTGTCGTGAATGATCGGCCCTCCTAAAGCCGCTGCCCATTGGTTGACGTTATCAAACGGTCGCGAAACGCCATTAAAGTTGTTGAACCAGTTGTTAGCGTTCATCGTGCGGCCATTCCAAAAATAATTGGCGTTTCCGTGAAAATTATTCGTTCCTGACTTAGTAACGTAATTTACATTGGCGCCCGCGAGACCGCCGTACTGCGTAGAGTAACCATTATTGACGACAGTGGCTTCCTGAACGTCATTCTGTCCGAGCAGTAAGTTAGTGGAGCCAGAGTTGTTCAAATTCAGGAATGGATCGTTTTCATTCATTCCATTCACGGTAAAAAGATTAGATGTCGCGGGCAATCCGAACGTAGAGGAGTTGCCATATCCCGCCTGTGTGTTCATCACCGCGCCCGGCGCAGTCTGGACGATGTAGCTCAGGTCGTTGCCGGGATTGGGAACGAACTGGACCTGCTCGGGAGAGAATGTGGTTGAAACGTTTCCATTCTCGGTCTGAACCACGCCAGCTTCCGCGGCTACCTCCACCGTCTGAGATGAAGTACCCACCTCCATTTTAATGTTCATTGATGTGGATTGGCCCACGGCGACAGTCACGTTGCGCTCGGCATTTTGAAATCCCGAGGTGTTCACCGTGACGGTATATTGTCCTGGAGAAACCAGTGAAAATCTGTAAACACCGGATTGGTTCGTCTCGGTAGTTTGTGTCTGTCCCGTGCCGTTGTTCTTCAAGGTCACCGTTGCTTTGGAGATGACCGCGCTGGAAGGATCGGAAACGATTCCAGTGACATCGCCAGAAACCAGAGATTGAGCTGCTGCGCCGATCACAAGAAAGGCGACAATGATGGCGGCCAGAAATGGAAATAGGATCTTTCTTGCAATCATGGCGTCCTCCAGAGCTGGAAATGTGAAACCAAGTACGCATTGCACTTCTCGGAAAATAATGTTTCTCAAAAGCTAAAACGAACACTGTCAAGAATGACAGAAGAGAGAGGAGTGGGATTAACGTCCCGCCCACTCAGGCAAATGGAAATGGGACTGCCATCGCTTAACGCGCACACCAGAGAGCCAGGTTTTCTTGGAAGCGGGCCGCCTTATGGTACAAAAATGGCCTCCTAATGCCCGGAAACACCGTCAAGAATGACAATCCGCTAAAGACGCGGAAGTTGCTCTTGCCCCTTTGTGCGCAGGAACGTCTTCCCACAGCTTGGGCATTTTATGGTCTAGTAATCGCGATGCATTTCTGCTCATACGGTTCGATGCGAGCCGAGCAGTGCCGACACGGTACAGCCAAGGCAGTGTAAATCGAGATCGTTCAAGCCGAACAATAGAGAACGCAACCTGCCCGATTATTTGAAGGCTCCGCAGGTGATGTAGTGACCTGCTTGCAGGAGGCTAGGGCAACGAAGTGGTGTAGCAGGGGCCGCTAGTCGGCTGCGAGGGAGGAGTTGGCGGATTGAGATTTGGCTTGTTGGTGAAATCGAAGAAGTAGCTGATATCCGGCTGGGCTGCATCACGTGCGGTGAGAGTTTGCAGGCTGAAACGCCTTTCGATAAAACGCAGAATCGCAGTTGTATCCATGGGAGTGTGGTCCACATAATGCTGCTTGGAAAATGGCGACACCACGAGGTTCGGCAACCGGAATCCCGTATAGGTAAAGTCGCACGTGGGGCCCTTGGTTGTGGCGCAGGTGTCGTTGGGTGCGAGGACGGGTGGAATGCGGTCGGGAGAAGGCATTGTGACAGCCGGCTCATGATCGTAGGCGCCGCCGGCCTCGTCATAGCTCAAAAAGAAAACTGAATCCGCCCACGAACTGCTGGCCATCAACGCGTCGATCAAGCTCTTTACGTGTGCTGCGCCCTTCTGAACACTAACGCCAGAACCAGGATGCTCATCCAATCCCTCTTTCGAATCGCGATCAATGAATGCAACCTGGGGAAAAGAACCATTGGTTAGGTCCGTGAAGTACTGTGACATAGGAACGATGTTGGTATTTACATATTTGGTATAAGCCGGAAAAGGCTTGAGTGAGCTTCCGTTTGGATAGTCAGGAACATAATTTTTCCAAGTGATGCCGGCTGCCTGCAGCTCATCAAAGATCGTTGGTACATTGATTTGTGCGAGGGGCTTGTTCACCACGCCATGAGACGTAGCAGCCATGGCATACATACGATTGGCCGGCGTGTTGGTCATCCCGGGCGAAAACCAGTGATCCGATATGGCAAATTGACTGGCCATGAAGTAGTAGTACGGAAGGTCCGTATTATCGTAGTATCCCATCACTCGCTGACCATTGATGTCAAAGCCGGATGGGTTGCTATGGCGCGAGTCGCCGCCCGCGGAATTGGCAAAGCCGTCCATCAACGGGGTTGCCGACGTGGGAGCGAAGTGGTTCCAATCGTTGTGGCTCTCGTTCCAGAAAGAGCTCAACTCCTCCATGCATTGCGAGTTCATGTGAAAAGGAGTAAATGTAGTGGAGTGATCGTAACTGAGTTGCGAGGCATTAGACGGTGTAACGTCAACGTCGTTGCTGAGTCCCTGACTTTTACGATAGGCATTTAGCTGACCAAAGTACTGATCAAAAGACCGGTTCTCCTGCAGCATGTAGACGATATGTTTGATGACGGTCATATCCGCAAGAGGCGCAGGTGAAGGCGGAGAATCTTGCTTTGTGGTAGCTATCCCCCCGCAGCCACTGATTGCGAGGGTCAAACCGAAAGTCAGGAGAGTGAGGGCTTTCAACATACGCCTCTCTCGCTGCACTGTTCTCTGTTCATTAAGCCTCGGGCGTAACACAATTGAGAACTCTTGGCGAGACTTCGCCCTTCTCCTTGCGAACCAGCTCAGGTTAAAGCGTCTTCAGATTGCGACCACTGTCAAGAACACCAGTCAGTACAGGCACGGGCTCACATGATGCAAACTCCGCTAGGTGTAATCCCGTCACTGTTAACAGTGACAGTGCGACCACATTCTCCCCTGCTCTAAAGTAATTTCTCGAAATCGGAGCGAACTTATCCGCTTACCATTCGGGACAGGGGTCTGGTAGAGGGAACCAGCCAACATGGCAAACAGGACCACACCACTTCCAGAAATTAATCTGAAGGGCACATTGGGTAGCACTGACAGCGTAGATCCGTGCTCTGCTCACGTAGTTGCTTTGGAGATGCTGCATGCTCGGGTGGGCGTCGGAGCTATTGACGGCAGACGGCCCGATTCACCTGCTAACAGTCCAAAAACAATTGTCAAACTAAACTCTTCTTCTCAGCTGTTGCGTGACCATCCAGCCCCGGACCTTGTCGGGCGGCTCTTTATGCGCGTGTGCCTCTGGGTAGAGTTGCTGAGTACCTTACGAGAAAAGTACCAATAGCTACTCAGAGCCGCCCCCTTATGCCTTCGCGCTAGGCACAGAGTGCGCATCTACAGGCGCATTTTGTATGGCTCAGCGGCACATTTCGAGGTTACTGTTAATGTGAACTCAGGTTTGCATCCAAACAGCCATTGCCCAGTCGGTCGGTCTAGGATCGCAACCGTCCGCTTCGACCCCCTCAGCTAGTGAGCGGTCAGGGATTCCGACAAACTAATCAGATTTTCCGGTCCAACCTGGATTAAGCCACCCCGCGGACTGTCAATCTCCGCAATAAGTAAGAACGCGACCGAGAGCACAAATGGCAGAACTGTGAGCAGGAAGGTACGCTTTCGATCAAATCCGTAACCAATCAGGACGTTGGAACAAACAGCGATAGTTGCCATCAGGCTCCATGCCGACACTGGAATTCGATTCCGCCACGCAGCCTGGGTGTAGCCCGCGGAGTCAAGCACCTCGTTCATTCCAGCTGCCACCAGCGTCTTTATCGGAGACGGCTTCCTCGTTGCAGCGGCCTGGACAACCGACCACATCTGCTGCTGGAGTTGAGTCGTCTGGCGGCCAACCCGTATTAATTCACGAGGGTTGTGCACCGTGTAGAACAGGACACGCTCCGCCAGATATTTCTTCAAGAGATCGTGTGTTTGCTCGGCATCGGCAAGTTCCAACAGGTCAGCGCGATCGTACTCCGTACCAATCACATTGGCTTCGATCGCCTCATAATCCTTCCGCTGGTCATATCTGCCGATCGCCATCGAAAAACTAAACCCGATGATTAAGCTGAGAAGCGTCAGCGTTGCTGTAAGAACAACGTTGAAATCCCTACCCTCCCCCTGTTCGTGCCAGCCCCACCATTTGTGAAGAGAAGCACCGATTTTCGTCGACAGCCACAACACTGCCCACGAAACAAAGAAAAGAACCCGGGGAAAATCCCATAGCCTCTGCATTACAGTCCAGCTGATTTAACCCGAATCCTCTTACACTCAATACTGACAAAACATGCAGACCTGTAGACCTTTCGGTGTACATGTGTTATCACCCATCGACTCGGCGATCAGCCTCACAAAGCGTCCTTTGCTGGTGATTGGTGATAATTGACCTATTGAGCATTGAAATGAAATCAGGACTCAACGCCGGTTGTGGTCAGCAAGCGTTGAAAAACTATTCCGAGCATCTTGAACGCCCGCGGTGTCGCCGGCAGCTTTGTCCGTGCGAAGAGTGGCCAGTCAGCCCGAGCTAAAAACGCTGATTGCGCAGCCGCACCGATATCGCCATCGACAACAGTTACTCTCTGGTTGGCTCGGCCTTTCCTGGCACAGCCTCTTTAGACGATTTATCGTCGAGTATCTGAGGCAATCGTTTCAAAGGGAGACAGGGAGGACAGCACGATCTTGCCTCGGTATTTTTTGAGAAGGCCAGTACGGTGCCATTTGCTTAAGTGACGGGCGGCGGTAAAGAGACTTATATGTGCTGCGAGGGCGATTTCCTCATTCTTGAGGTCAACTTCGATTCCCTCAGGGCCAGAGTGACCTAGCTGGCCAGCACTCTCGACTAGCACTCGGGCTAACCGTTCCTCTGCAGTTTGCAACTGGCACATGCTAAACATATCTATGAGGCTATCTAGATACTTGCTTAGAGCCCAATTCACAGCATTACTCAGGCTTGGGCATCGCGAAATGAGAACTTGGCAGGCCGCTGAATCCCACGCCAGAATAGAGCCCTCTTGAACTGCTTCTATTGTGACGAGATACCGTGCAGGTGCCCTTACGATCGTTGCAAGGCCAAATACGTCGCCAGGCGCTCCCCAGCGCAGAAAGAGCTTCTCGCCATCACGCGTGAGTCTGTAGACCGCAGCCCGTCCCGTCCCCAGTAACCACAAACGGTCGGCCGGCTCACCTTCCTGCTGCAAAACCTCATGAGGCGAAATCCTCACCCATCTCGCCTCCTTAAGAAGTGCCCTGATTTCACGTGGCGTGAGCGCGTCGAGAAATGTTGACTTAAAACCGGGTGGCAGCGCGGCGATTACCGCCCTCTTCTTCAGTCGCATGTCCGACCGCAGACTAGCTTTTCTGCTGAGTCGGTGTCATTGCTCACGAGCAATGATCTCATTCATTGCGCCGGAGCAACGTGTTGCGACTGTCAAAAGGCTACGCTTTACTCGGCTCGCCTGTCGCGCCATAGGAGAGAGCATGGACAACGTTACATTGATTCGAGTTGTCGCTTGTATTCTTGCAGTGATCGTGTTCGTAATTCTAATCTTCCGGATGTGGAAGAAAGCGCCGCGCTAGTTACAAGAAATAAACGAGCAGTGAACCAAGCGGGGCGACAGCGCGATTGACTGCCGGGTCCCCTCCCTACTTCTGCCCCCTTGTTGGCAAAATCAAGCGATTGCACACGTGTAAGCCCTTCCTTCGCCAGTTCTGAGGTCAATCAGCGATATGGGGATTTATCAGAGTAACCTCGTCATTAAATCCAGTGCCTTTGGTCATCTATTGTGTGCATGAGTCTTGGTTTGTTTCCGCTCGAGACATCGATTTCAGGGCGTCCAATTCCCTGATGAGTTTATGCCAAGCCTTCGAGTTCTGCTTGGTGGCAAAAGGCTTTTCGAGATCCGCGTAATAGGAGAGCAGGTCTCGCTGCACAGCATCCGAGACAGGTTTGCTGCTCGTTTTGTCGAGCAACTTGGCGTAAGTTTCATCAGTGAGTCTATAGGCAGCTGCTCCGGTGACCGCACCGGTGTCAAGGTTGTCGTTGGGTAATTGGAGCTGGTGTTGCTGCTGCGCAAGGAGCAGCATTCGATAGTGGACCAAGGTTTTGTTGAAGCTGCTCATATACAGCTGTTCCACACCTGGTGTGGGTGGATGAAATGCGAGGCCGCTGAACGGGCCAACTTTTGGCACCAACCGCAAGAAAAATGCCTCGAGGCGCGCGCCGAAGCCTGGTTTTTCATACACGTGGCCCCACTCCTTGCGATACTCCGAATTTGAGATGTTGTAGATAAATTCCTTCTTGATCTCGCCGGGGTGGCTGTTCTGAATCTCATCTCTCTTGAGATGCCATGCCACTTTGGTCATTCGCGGAACAACGGTAGAAACAGCGTGGCGATAGCTGCCGATGGCCAGGTCCACCCGAACAAAGATGCTCGACATATCAAGGCAATAAGTTCTTGCAAACGCTCTTTCGAGGACTGGTTTTGAAACTTCAAAGCCAATGAAGTCATGATAGGCTTTGGGAGCGTAGTTCCCTTCGGCGACCTGGTCCACATCAAAACCGTATTCCACCTTCATGTGTGCGGACGGTTTTTCTTCATAAGTAACAACGGGACCATATTTCTTCGCCAGACCGGGATACATAATTGCAACTGCTCGGTTGGTGGCGAGCTGGTGACCCGAGGTATCGGCTGCATAGTGTGACAGAGCGCCCAGTGCGAATGCGTATTCGTTTAGATCCTTTGATTCCTCGATCAAGGCAATTACAAAATCACCGCTTCGGACATAGTGAGTCAGGTCACTGAAGAATTTACTGCCGGACGGGTAGTAACCCATGTCCTGGATAATTGCGCCGCCGTAGGCATAGGCGTGTGCCTGGAGCAGTTCCTCCGGAGTCGCGTAGGGGAATCGGGTCACGAGCAGGGGCTCAATGCTGTCCTTCCACGCGGCATCAATGATGGCTTCATGGGTAAGAACTGAATATCCCGCGCAATCGGGGGCCGAGGACATTCCCAAGAGAAGTGCGAGAATCAGGTGTCCAGACAGTAGGAACCATGCGGATTGGCTTTGCGCTGACATCGCGTTCTGTTGAAACCCTCCCGGTTGAAACTCCTTCCGGGGCGAAACTCTTTCTTGAATGAGGGCAAATGTGTTGGGTCTGTAACGCACACGATGGTCGCAAAGGGTGAGGCACGCCACTGCGAGAATTGTCAGTTCGTGACACCGGTTCTGCTGCACCGAAGTTCGCCCGGCTCAATTCCATCGCTCAGCTTTTCGAATTCGAGGTCGATGCTGAAGGGAACACTCGCGCAAAAAAACACTGTCAAAAATGGCCGTCTAGGCGGGTATTCCACAGGCGAATTTCTCCTCTCTGTCTCGGTCGAAACAATTACGGCAGAATGCGGCCTTGTTGCCCGATACTTCGCACTTCTGCCAGTTGTGACCGGAAGACCATAAGCCTACAGTTTCAGAGGGAACTACGAGGAGGAAGGGCTCAGGGCTCTCCTGTGATTTCACCAGCAGTACTTCATTCGAATTTTCTCGTCGATATCTGCCGAAAAGATTTAGAAAAAATCTTGGCATCAGGCAGAGTTAAGCGTTTCAAGGCTAAGCAGGCCATTGTCACACGCGGCGAACATGCGCAATATCTATTCATTCTCCTCAGCGGTCGGGTTCGATACTACAAAATCACGCGGCAGGGTGACGAGGTCGTCTTTCGCTGGCTCCTCCCCGGTGATACTTTCGGATTGGGATCGCTACTAAAACGTCCAACGCCGTATATGGGAACCGCCGAAGCCCTTCGTGACGGAGAAGTGTTGGTGTGGAGCCATGCAAAAATGCGTACCCTGGTCGCTCTCCATCCGCAACTTTCCGAAAATGCATTGAAAGTGGTTCTGCAATACTTGCGCGACTACGCTAACCGCCACAGCCGGCTCGTGACTAAGAGTGCAGAGGAACGCCTTGCCGACGTACTGCTAATTCTTGGGCATCAACAAGGCCGAGTGTGGGGAGGCCGAGTGGAACTCGAAGCGACGAACGAGCAACTCAGTGCGTTAGCGGATGTCAGCCTATTCACGACCAGCAGGAACATGAGCAAGTGGGCACGTAGAGGATTTATATCCAAAGAACGCGGGAAAGTTTTCATCCGGGCGCCCGAAGGCTTAGTCGCAGATTAGGTCCGAACCTGACTGTCAAAAATGACAGTTCTCGTTTCGTGGCGCACAAACCTAACTTGAATCAACCATCGCCATGCCCCCGCGATTCAACCAGATGATGGGCTCCGTGATTATATTGCGGACAAATTGGAGATCATCCATGCTATTGTGGACGGCATACGCCTTGCCAACTATCCGAGTCACAATGAAACCTCTTTTTGTTGGTGTCACCCACGCCCCATCTGGGATTACCGTGGAATGCTGCTAGCGCATAAAGACTTGACTAGTGGCGAATTCGATTCCTGAACTTGAATAAAAAAAATGCTTCATTGCTCTGCAGCAATGACGGGCTGCTCCCTGATCTCTATCCTTCTGTTGCCAGAGTGAAGACAACCGCGGTTTTCGGAAACAGTTTGCGCGATGAATTCAACACGAGAAAAGTCCGCTTGCTTCTCGTAGATGACGACGCTGCCGTTCTGAAGAGAGCATCAGAATTTCTGAGCACGGAGTTCGAGATCGCCGGTTTCGGTTCCTTCCCGCACTTTCTTACGCGGCTTTATCAACATAAACATCGGTGGACTGGGCAGGCGAGTACTGGTTTTGTTTCGTTACGAAATGGGAACGGCGAAGAGACAGTCCAGCCACATATCTCCTCTCAAGCCCCTCCAGCAATTGCTCGTCTTCGGCAACCAGCTCTGGACTTCTTGGTCCGCCACCACTTTCGACCTCAAGAAGCCTCAGTATCAACTCAGCGAATCTATCCATAAATGTCTCCGCCAAGTAAGGTCACAAAAAACCGCGATGCACGTCGAAAGTTGTTCTAGAGCGATGAAGGTCATCCCGTCTTAATCAGTTACACACGTGGGACTGTATGAGCCCGGTGCCGCCCCTGATAACTGTCAAAACTGACAGCCCGAAAAGCCCTTTGACCAAGTTGCATTTGTTAATGAGGAAGGCGTCGTGATGGCAAATGCAGTTGGGGAAAAGTCAAGACGTAGCTGAGATGAGCATACTTGTTGTCAGCAGGCGTTATCACTCATTGACTCGGGGAATCCTCACTGCTGCCGCCCCGAAAGAATAGGAACAGCAAAGCTGTCAGAGGCAAACCGCAAACTATAGCAACAACGCCTGCGAAAACTGAATGCCACTTGATGCAGCC
>Ga0207053_10179_pt1 | contig 17072 bp, 16 predicted proteins | sample Alteio_BWMinCont_59_FD_153290 | JGI IMG/M metagenome (GOLD analysis project Ga0207053, IMG submission 153290) | Enriched cells from forest soil in Barre Woods Harvard Forest LTER site, Petersham, Massachusetts, United States -... | ecosystem: Environmental > Terrestrial > Soil > Temperate forest >...
TCACCTCGCTCGCGATTGCGTCAGAAACCTACGCGGCGGCCCGTCCGGGCGGGCAGACGGCGAAGGACATGATCTCGATGGCTGGTGATCACGGGATCGATGTTGGCCATTTAGATACGTTCTCGGCGTGGGCGTCCCTTCGTGTCTCCCCGGGTGCCGATGCTCGAATTCGCGCTCGTATTGACGTTCCGGCGAACGACATCTTTCGAATGGCCGACGACTTAGCAGCCTGCTGAAAAACGCCGTGGAATTTCGTCACTTGCGGCCCAGCATTCGATTTTTTCTCGACTAGGAGCGGCCGGCGGAGCTGCCAAGCGCTTCATTGGCTGCTTGAAGCCTTTGTTTTGGCCTGCTTCCTGAATCAGGGACGCAGCTATCCTGTCTACGTGGGGGCACTCGCGAAACCTCGAATAACCAATCCCAGCTCGAGGGGCAACTGCTGTAGGAAAGCCTGCTTGGTCCGGTGTCCGCTCAGCCACTGTATAAGGCCCAGGAAGTAAACCGCGAAAAGGACCTCCGCCGCATCGATAAGATCGATGTCGGTTCGAAATTTCCCCGAATGTAGATGCAGCGCGATCAGCTCAGAAATCCCAACTCGAACTACATCCAGCATCGCCTTCACATCCGCCAATCGCTCTGCACTGGTGGCAACTGTGACCTGTCGCATGAGAATGCGTGAAATTTCGATATCGCGATCGTGGTAACGAACCATGGAGTGAAACACGAACATCAATTGATCCAGAAGCGACGATTTCCTCAGAGCACCTTTGAATGATCGTCGATTAATGTCGACAATTTCGTCTCGGAACACCATGACCAGGAGATCCTCCTTAGTCGGTGCATATAGAAAAAGCGTACCAGCCCCTACGTCCGCGAGTGCCGCTATTTCCTGAGTAGTTGTAGCTGTAAAGCCTTTTTCAGCGAATAACTGTCTAGCAGACTCAACTATGCGTGCGCGCTTTACCCCCTTCGCTCGCTCGCGCCGATTTACAACTGGGCCGGATGGCGACCCCGTCGGTTTGCGATGTAAGTGCGCCTGTTGATTGTTACGCATATCGACTTGCCTTTCGTAATCTAGCGCTCGGGAAACGTTGCAGTGCTCGCTTGCGCTGTGCATTTTATCAAACATCCGCGTAGTCAGTGCCACTTAGCCGCGCTGCTTAGGCAGCTCCTGACCAGGATTCATCAACAGCTTCGTCAGCTGGGTTCAATATATTGACTTATGAAGGCCGACCAACCACCCCGACCCCTCAGCGTCTTGCCGCCAAATCAATCCGGAGACACCTTTGCGAAAACCGCGCGAACTATGCACCGATCTGCGAACAGTATTCCGAATGCGCGCTTTGAGTTGGTCACTGAAGCCTGTCACTTTCCACAGATCGAGCGGCTGGATGCGATACTGCACTGGTCGAACGATTCGGTGGTGAGATTAACAGCAATCGGACCTAACACGTAGTCACAGAGGTACACGTAGTTCTGCTAGATCGACGACAGACAAAATATTTCGCTCGACATGTCAATGACGAAGTAAGGATGTGAGCAGAGTTGCGGGCCGCTTTGAGTGATACCCTCGCCGGCCGTCCCAGACTTCGAAGCTTGCATCTGGACTTCAGTTGCTCTCCTTTGGGAAATGGGGAGGCAGAGCGGAGACTTAGACGCGGTCGAGTATCGGGTCGGGCAGCATGCGCGCCAAGAGGATGAGTAGTCCACCTCCTGCTGGATTCTATCCTCGTGTAAATACAAAGTAGGGGACATAAGGCCGCCGCGCCGGAGAGCATCCCGAGACTGCCGAAGCTGACATCACTCTCCCTCTGTTCGGCCAGGAGCAGACATCAGAATAAGGATGTTCGCTTCTGACAAGCAGCCGCTCACGGTGTCACTTCGCTGGTACCACACCATTGCCGCCAACGCATACAACTGCTCGGCAAACAGGTTCCGCTGACGCGATCGCGCTCCAACAGCGCAGTCTCTAAGTCAAGCTGGCCGGCGCGAATCGCGGCGATGCAACAATCGAGGCTACCGCCGGCCACCAGCACCTTGGTCTTGAGGGTCTTGGCCATCGTCTTCTACCCCCTTTGCAGCCGGAAGATCCGCGATCAGCTGCATCACCCGCTCCAGCTTTTCGATATGCGGGAAGTGCCCCGCCTGGCTGACCGGCTCAAAGCGCGCGCCGGGGATGCTTGCGGCGTAGCGCCGTCCATACCCGACATCGACGATGCGGTCGCTCTCGCCCCAGATGACGGTAGCGGGGAGGGTGATTGCGGCCAGGCGTGCCCGCAGCATCGGATCATGCATGAAGGGTTCGCCGGCATAGGCCAGCATGGCCTTGTGATTCGCGGCCAGCATCGCCTGGGCTTCGGGTGTTGACGGCACTGCCGCAAATCGCTCGGGGTTGTGGAAGGCATAGGCGGCCCGTTCGGCGACGGGCAGCGCGACCGGGTTGACGATCGGGCGGTCGGGCGATGCGGGCTCGATGCCGACCGGATTGAGCAGAATGAGTCCCGCCACACGCGGCGAGCGGCGCAGCGCCATCTCGGCCGCGATCCAGCCGCCGATCGAGCTGCCAACGAGAACCACGTCGCGGAGGTCCAGGCGTTCGAGCAGGGCCAGGTAAGCCAGAGCCAGGTCGCCTACGCGGTGAAACCATTCTGGCCGCGGCTGGCCGGCAAAGCCGGGATGTGTGGGAACGATGGCGCGCCCGCTGCCGCCAAGTGCCTCCGCCAGCCCGGCCATGGAAGCCGGGCCGGCACCTCCGTGAAGGACGAGGAAGGCCCGGCCGCTGCCCTGGTCGGAGAAGGACAAGGGCAATGCTTCCGCAAACAGGTGCAAGCTTCGATTGGTGTTGGCCATGGTCTGGCTCCGCAGTCTTGACATATCAATATATTTATATAAATATATTGATATGTCAAGACAACTCGAACACCTGGGACTCGCCATCAAGACCATCCAGTGGCGCCATCACCGCGCGCTGGATACCCAACTGCTGACTCTGGGCATCAGCCTGGTGCAGTGGAACGCCTTACGCGAAATCGAGCGGAATCCGGGCAGCTCCGCACACCGGCTGTCGGAGTTGACGTTCAACTCCGCCCAGGCTTTCGGCACGCTGCTGACGCGATTGCAGCAGCTGGGCTTTGTCGAGCGCCTGCCCGGTCCTGGACGCGCCAACACGCATCGCCTGACACCAAGCGGAAAAACGATGCTGGCCAAAGGCCAGGAGGTGCTGCACGAAGTGCTGTCGGCCTCCTTCGCTTCCCTCAGCCGGGAAGAACGGGCGATGCTGTCGCGCCTGCTGGATAAGCTGCTGGCTCAGCCTCTGGACAGCGCCGGCTGACTCCGCCGGGATTGACGCGATCAATTGGGCGGGCGTTGCCGCCGGACGACCGCGATCCACGGGCATGCCCAGCAGCGTCCCAAGTGTACAAACTCCGGGGATTCCTGCCTTGCTCGTCGACGAGTCTCACTTCCCGCGTAAAATGCCCCGTCACGATGTAGCACTGGGATACCCATCACTGCCACAACGTTGAGCCGGCCGCGGTAACCTTACCTATAACGGCACGAGCAAGCCTTTATTCGCTTTCGGCCCAATTGTGTGCCGGTGGAGCGCCGATCGCTCAGGAGACCTTGTAGAGGCCGCCGTCCACCGATAACGCCTGCCCGGTCATAAATGCCGCCTCGTCAGACGTGAGGAACACAACAGGGCCGGCTATGTCGGCGGGATCGGCAAACCTTCGTATCGGCTGCTGCTCCCAAACGCTTCGCAGAAATTCCTCCGGCGCTCCCTGGGTCCCCGGAGTGTTCGTAATTGTCGGCATAATGGCATTCACTGTAATTCCATCGGCTGCCACGTCGTTGGCTAGCCCTCGAACAAATCCGATGACACCCATTTTGCTCGCCATGTAATGGCTCATACCAGGGATAGGCAGTCCGATGGAATTGGACGATACGTTCACAAATCGACCCCATTTATGCTTGCGCATAAGGGGAACGAAGTGCTTTGCTGACAGGAAGTGGGCCTCCAAGTTGACGGCCATGGTCTTTCTCCACAACGCCACATCAAGCTGATCGATGTGCGCCATGGGATAGATGCCTGCATTGTTCACGACAATATCTGCACGTCCGTAGCGGTCGTTGACGACCTGCGCAAGATGAGCCCAGTCCTCTTCCGAAGATACGTCAGCCCGAACCTGCAGAACATCCTGGCCGATGATCTTTGCTGTTTCCGTCACATCACCAATGTCGACTAAAACTATCCGCGCTTCCCGTCTCGCCAATGCAATCGCGATCTGTTGTCCGATCCCGCGACCTGAGCCCGTTACGATCGCCACGCGATCTCTATGACTAGCCGTCACAATGCCTCCTCCTGATTAATTGATATCATCCTGCTCGAGAAAGTCAGCCTGGAAACAAGCCGAGAGGAGAGTCATCAAGGCTGATGCAGACGGCTTTTGAGTGCGTGTACTGCTTCAGAGCCTCAAAGCCGTTCTCAACGCCGAATCCGCTTTGCTTGTAGCCACCCATCGCAACATTGGGCATAAAATTGAAGTATCGATTCACCCAAAGACAGCCCACCTCAAGCGCCCGCGCAAGGCGATGTGTCCGTGCAAGATCCCGGGTCCAAAGTCCCGCAGCCAGGCCATAGGTGGTTTCATTGGCTTGTCGAACCAGGTCGTCTTCGTCTTTCCACCGTATGATGGTGGCGACGGGACCGAAAATCTCTTCCTGGGCAATCCTCATCTTGTTGGCAACGTTATCGAAGACAGTAGGCTCAATAAAAAACCCGCTTTCGAATCCTTCGACTTTAGCGCGCGCGCCTCCGAGAATTGCCCTAGCTCCTTCTTTCGGACCCAATTCCAGGTAGCCAAGGACCTTGTTGAACTGGGCGCTAGACGCCTGAGGTCCGAGCCGAGTCATCGGATTAGTGGGGTCCCCTCCGCGAACCATCTTCAGATTTCTGCATAGCCGATCAGTGAATGAATCGGCCACATCCTCATGTACAAAAAGGCGCGTACCCGCCACGCACACCTCCCCCTTGTTCAGGATGGTCGATAGTGCGGCAGATTCCGCCGCCGCTTCTATGTTGGCATCGCTACAGATAATGTTGGAGTTCTTTCCACCCAACTCCAGAGTCTGCGGGATCAAATTGACGGACGCATACTGAATCAACTTCTGTGCCGTAGGCCGGGATCCCGTAAATGCGACCTTCTTCACCCGGGGATCGGTAACAAGGGCCTCACCAACTTTGGGACCGTACCCAGTTACGACGTTGACGACGCCAGGCGGAATTAGGTCCGCCATTTCCCGGAAGAATTCGAGGACTGACAGGCAGACGATCTCCGAAGGCTTGAGTACCACCGTATTTCCGGCGGCCAGCGCAGGCGCGATCTTCCATGCCATCATGATCATAGGCACATTCCAGGGAATGATCTGAGCACACACCCCAAGAGGCTCACGATGCACGAGCGCAATTGATCCTTGTGTATCGACCGTCTCCCCCTTCAATTGAAAGGCCGCACCAGCAAATACCTCGAACTGCTCAATCGCCATTGGAAGATCGAAGCCCATGGCCTCGGAGATCGGCTTTCCGTTGTTCAACGTCTCCATCATGGCGTAATCGGCCAAGCGTGTACGCAACCTCCGAGCCATCTCGATCAGGATTGCCTGCCGTTCAGCAGCCGTAGACCGCGACCATTTTGGGAACGCACGATGAGCCGCAGCGACAGCTCGATCCACATCAGGCGGACTCCCCGATTGGATGTGCGAGAGAATCTCGCCTGTGGCGGGATTCATCATGGCAATCTTCTCTCCTGACGCACCGTCAACCCACTTCCCGTCGATAAAATGCCCGTACTCCTTTTGGAAGTACTTGGCGCCCAGTGCCGCGCTGGCGGATTGAATCACTTCGTTCTTGCCCATGCTCATTTCTCCATGCAAACAGTTATTTATTAGCCCCGCGAAGTAGCGCACCGCATGTTTTAAGGTCGATATCGAGATGCAACAGATCAAGCATCTGGCGGGCCGTACAGATCGCCGTCGAAGTTACGGGAACTCCCAGCCGATCCTCCGCAATCTGCACGGCCGGCAGAGAGGGCATCTGGACGCATGCCGACAATACAATGGCATCGACTCCGCTAACGTTCAGCTTTTTGACATCGTCTAGCAAACGGAAGGGATCACGGCTACCCACGGCCAGATTGTCGGGTATCTCGAAACAAATTCGGTCTACAACCTCGATACCCTCATTCTCGATGTAGGCGACAACCTTATCGGTAAGCGATTTCATATATGGAGCCATCAACGATATCTTCCTGGCTCCCAGCTTCTTGAGGCCATAGATCAATGCGCCGGCCGAGGTCATCACTTTGGGGTTTGCGCCTTCGGCCTCGGACACTCGACGGAAATCACTCTCCACCGTCCTGTGATACCCAAATCCTTGGGCCATAATCGCTACCAGGCAGGCTGTGCTCATGACGTCAACGCGTGCATCAGCTAATTCCGCTGCGCACCTAAGTCCCTCTTTGTTCATGGCCAGCAGTTCCTCTGGCGTCACCTTATGCATCCGCATTCTCGACGAATGAAACGTAAAGCGCTCCGGCTCCGTCTGCTCTCGCAATCGAAACATCGCCGGAATCTCCGTCTCCATCGTCGTGTTGGAGCTGGGAACGATTTGTCCGATCCGATAAGTACGAGCACGGTCCGGTGCGTTCATTCCCTGGCCCCATCCGCCCGGCCGGACAAATGCAGCTTCAATACGGACACAAGTGCTTCGGGTACGGGAATGCGCTGCCAAGCACCGTCCCGGGCAACCATAACCACAGTAAAGCTCGCGTCAAAAACTGGCATGCGCTCCGTGGTTAGGCCGGCGATATGAAGATCGAATGTGGTATCACCAATTTTTGCAACCGTCACTCTCATATCGAAATCTTGACCCGGCCGCAGGGTCGAGTGAAAAACCGCCGATAAGGCTTTGCACGGAGTACCAAAACCAAGGCGAACTTTAGCCGCGGCGAGATCTCCACCAAGAATCTGCGCAAGGAACAGGTGCATCGCAGAAATTGCGAAATCAAGAAATCGCGGCGTATATACCACTCCTGCGGGGTCGCATTCTCCGAAGGCAACTCGCCGGCGGACGATAAAGGGATTCGCGCCGGTGACATACTCGGTCGGTCCGACTAGTATTTCTCTTTCTGATGATTGGTTCACGTTAGAGCCCTGCCACACCCTTCCAAATACTTCCGGTAATCGGCAAGGAATTGCGGTGCTGCCCTGTCGAGACGATCCGGGCCCATGCGCCCCGTGCGGCTCATAAAGGCATAGATGAAGTCGAGTAGAGGGCTATTCATATGTCCGCGGAATTCCTCGTACCAAGAATAGCTCCTTCGCGCCGCGCTCATCAGCTTGTCTCGCTCAGAGCGGCGCACGCGCTCGTACTCCTCAAGAGCCGCAGGCACTTCGCAAGTCGATGCCTCGAGAACTTCGTATAGACCTTGTGCGTCGTCCATCGCCAGACGGGTGCCAGACCCTATCGAATAATGGGCGACGGTCAGTGCGTCTCCCAAGAGAACGCGATTCTCATAGTGCGATCTATCGTTTTCAACAACACCAAAGGACCGCCATATCGATCGGTTTTCGACCAAGCCAGAACCCATCAACTCACCTTCGAACGCCACCTCGAAGATCTTGCGCCGATCAGCATCGGCTAGCTCCCCGAATTTCGGGTCATTCCACGTTGCCGCGTCAACTTCCGCAACAAACGTGCTCATGCTGTGGCTGTACGGGTAGTAGTGACCAACGAGCGCCCACCCACCTAAGTTCTTGAAACTGAGGCCAGCCTGGGGAAGTGCGGCGTTCACGCCATACCAAGCAAATCGATTGGTGAGCTCACTGTTGCGTGTCCCGAATCCGCAATTGGCACTGCGCCGAACAAATGAATTTGCGCCATCCGCTCCAACCACCAGGTCAAAGCCTTCAAAAGCCGAGTAGTCAGATAGTTGCCTTCCGAAATGACACTCGACGCCGACGCGTTCACACGCTCGCTGCATAGTCGAGAGCAAGACGCTACGCTGTATAGCGCCGCTGAACGTTTCCCACTTAATGGTGTATGAGCTGTCATCAATCGCGATGCGTTGATTGGGCATCGGATAGCTAGCATGCTCTATTTCCTCGATTAGCTCTGGGTCAACCTGCCCGTATCGGCTCTTGGCTCCAACCGCAATCGATACGCCAAAGCCGTAGGTCACGTCCGGCGGATTCTGCTCTACTAGAATCACGGTATCCGATGGATGAGCACGCTTTCGCAAGCGCGCAAAATAGAGCCCAGCTGGACCACCTCCAACAACGAGTATTTTCACTTCTATCCCTTTGAAACGATGCGCAAGCTATCCATCGACCATTCGGCGATGCGCCCGCTTACCCCTCCGGTCATAGCGCCGTACCACACAGCGGGCGGCAATTTCATCGCCCTCCTGTTTAATATGAGATCTCCACGGGTGTCGATACGGTAGTACCCCAGCTTTGGGCCGGACAGTTGGACGTCCGGCATGGTCTTCGCCGCATCGACTACCGGCTTGAATTCCAATACATCTAGAACGTATACGCGGGGCATGCCTATACCCACTCCACTTCCGTATCGAGCCTGTTGGCCTTTTCATTCCATACAGCTTCAATGCCGGCGAATTTCTCGCCACCGCTTCGCTCACGCTCTTCCATAGCAATTGCCGCCGTAATGGTCCGGGCAGCATCCGCGTGGTCAAGTGGGGTAAACGGTCTGTTCTGGAAGGTGATTTCCACCAGATATCCGTTTGGATCGCGCATGTAGATCGATCGAATGAGTTCATGCTGCACGTCCATGACGACCTCGACGCCTTTCATCTTGAGCGCGTCCTTCCATCCAACCAGTTCCGCTTCGGTCTCGACGCTCCACGCCGTATGGATGGCGTCATAATCAAAACAGTCCACTGCTCTCAGGTACTCGGGCTGGGCGTGGCCGATGTAATAAAAAAACGCGATCGTCGAACCCCGTCCGCTTTCGAAGAAGAAGTGGAGAAAGTCCGGGTGCTGAATGGGCCCCCATCCACGCGCGGAGATCGCATGTACAAGCTTCAGACCAAGCTTGTCACGATAGAACTCCACAGTCTCCTTCAATTTCCACGTGGGCCGTGCGGTGTGGTGCACACCGTGGAGCGCCATTGCGGTCATGTACAATCTCCTTCGCCTCTATGCCTTGCTTTCAATCTGGATTTTTGCCGCGATCGCTTGACGCATCAGGCCCTTATCCGGCTTCCCGGATTTGCCAACCGGGAATGACTCAACCACTTCGATTCTCTCCGGCCACTTGAACTTGGCCAGGCCGAAGGTCTCTAGGTAACTTCCCAATTCCGCGACTGTAGGAAGGAGGAAGTCCTGCTTAGCTATTGCGAAGAGGCAGATTCGCTCTCCGAGTAACGCATCGGGCATTCCAACGACAGCCGCCTCAGCGAAGGCCCCATGAGTCAGGACGGCCCGTTCAATTTCTTCGCAGTTGACCTTCTCACCGCCGCGGTCAACTACATCCTTCAGGCGCCCTTCAAAGACGTAATATGCTTTTCCGTCAATGCGCCTCCGCGACATCAGGTCTCCGGAGCGGTAGTAGCCTTCTCTTGTAAAGCACTCTGCATTGCGCTCGGCAGCATCGTAGTATCCATGGAATGTGTACGGGCCTTTTGCGACCAGTTCGCCGACCTCGTTGTCCAGGCACTCATCCTCGGTACCGGGTCGCAGAATGCGGACATCGTCGTGTTCGGACACCGGCGTCCCGACGCTGATGTCCCGTGCCTCTTGCGGATCACTACTGCGGGTAAACATGATCACACCCTCGGACATCCCGTAGATGTGGTTTCCGGGAATCCCAAACATGGCTCGAAGAACGGACGACCCGTTCATACCAAAAGCGCCTCGGACATGGCTCAGGTCCATGTTTATGTAGTTCGGATGATGACGGAGCTTGTCGAGCAAAGGCTTGGGGATCATCACCCACGTTGCCTTTTCTTCTATCAGCGCTCGAGCGGCGACAGATGGGTTCATCTCTGGCGCTACAATTGCCTTCGCGCCGGTCAGCAACATCGGCCCCCAGCCGCACACCATGTTCGCATTGTGCATCATGGGTGTCGGCATAAAGAACACATCGTCCGGCCGATAGTCGAGATGATTTATGACGCACCGCATGTTGTAGAGATATTCGTTGCCAAATCTTGGAATTATTTTCGGCACACCGGTGGTACCGCCGGATAGCTGGAAGACGGCAACCTGGAACGGGTCTAGCTCCACCCGACCGAGCACTTCGGAGGCCGTCTCAATCGTATACGCGCTCACCAGTTCGTCCAGTGTCGGCACCCCTTCCCTTTTTTCTCCTCGGGCTGAAATCAACAGCTTTATATCCGGTAGATTTTTAATCTGCCGCTGCGCAAATCCGACGAGATCAAATTTCTGATCATCGCCTTGCGCTATATACAACGTGGCACGACTATGCTTGGCAAGGTAGCCGATCTCCTGCTCCCGATGAGTTGCCAAAGTGCACACCGGTATGACACCAGCCTTGATGCACCCAACTACTCCGACGATCAGCTCTGCGCAGTTTGCCAATTGAAAAATGGCGCGATCGTGCTGTTGAATACCGTTGGCGATCAAAGCGGCAGCGAATCGGTCGGACGCTTCATCCAGTTGACGATATGTCCAAGTTCCCTCTGGTCCGGCAATAGCCACTCGCGACGCATTACGCTGGAAGGACGTCCTGAATCCGCCTGCCAGGGTTTCATCTGTTAACACGCCAGCGCTTACATAATGCTGAAGCACAGGAAGTGGCGGGTATACAACGCCAGGTAGCCGCAACCTGGGACCGAGATGCTCTTTCATTGCCCTGTCTGAACTATCCGTCTGCAACATGCCACTCTCCTCACATTTTGTTCTTTAGCCACTCTGATACTGCAGCGCCGGCAACTTCTTGCCCATTCGGATCGCCATCAACGACTTGCAGCCCGTGATGATTTCCCTTAATCATTACTCGCTGCTTGTTCGGGCTCGAAAGGCCTTCGAATATTGTCTGGGCATCTGACGGAAACACCGCGTTATCCGCTGTGTATTGGATGAAAAGAGTCGGCTGCTCGATCGATGCCCCGCATTTCTCGAATGATGCATTTGATGAGATTCCCGACCAGGTTGAAAGCCAGGACTCCGGCGTACACACGCGGCCAAATCCCACGCTTCCGACGTTTGAAGTTAGCGGGTCACTGCCCCAGAGGGATCCAACGCTTCGATCAGATGGATCCAGTGCAGTGCACCACGATCTCAGATCGGCATCTGTGCGCCACACGGTAAATATAGGACTGTGTGCGGCGAGCGCCCTCGCCGCCTTGTCCCCTTGTTTTACCTTGGACCGGGCTGCAGCCTTTTGTTTGATCAGGTTCCTTGCGTAGTCATCGATTCTACGAACCCGCTCCAACTGAGCCGTACGGTAACGAGATACAAAGTCTTTGCTGTATGTTGAACTCTCCGGGGGAGGAACGAATCCATTTACCTCGGAAAACGGATCCAACTCTCGGATTATGGAGAGCGGCCGATCCTCGTCTTCAATCGACGGGTCGATACAGCTTTGAAGCAGTTTGCCCTGACCAGGATGGGGCGATACAAGTACGAATCCATCCGCCGGCGGCATCACAGCTCCTGCCAGATTGACAGGCCGTCCACTCGGGGACGATGCCAATCTATTTGCCGGGTCCAGCAGGGATTGCTGATTATAGAAAGCATATAACGCCCCACCTCCCGACACCCCCATCAGAAAGATTCTCTTGAAGCCAAGCTGGCGGAGATGCCTCATCGAAGCGGCGACATCAAACAACACGAACTCGTGCTCAAGTCGCAAATCATTTCCGACCCACCGGGAGCCCTGCACCCAAACCGCGACCCCGGCATTTAGCACGTCAGGGAAAAGATAGTGCGTGGTGAGAAGTTCGCGGGGATGCATCATGCAAACAACGGAATCTTCTCCCCCGCAGGCATGCAGGTACCCCGTGGTTATGGCGCCATCGTCCGTGTATAGACTAGCGACAGAGGTGCGATAACTCGAGGGGAGACGATTCGTGTTCCAATTTGCACCTCGTAATCCAGCTGTTGCCTTTTTAGCCATTCACATTCCGAGATCTTTGCTTCCACTATTTTTTGATACCCATATCAGGATATCATTAAATCCATTATTGACAGGGATGTCAACACCTATTCTCATCGGCTTCAATCGCGCCTTTTCGCACGGTCAGACTGGGCTTAGGGAATCATGCTTCTGCAGCTACTTCAGAATGAGTATTTCAGCGTTATGGAAACGAAATCGCGATCTTTGACGGTGCCAAGAAAGTTGAATGAAGTCACAGTCGATTCGCCGGCAAGATTAGTCCCAGTCCGGTTTTCCATCCCATAAAAGTTGTACGCAACCGCCGCATTAACCTGATTGAAGAATGTCGCGTCGAAACCTGCCTGGCCGATGAGCGCCCCCTGGAAGCTGGTCAGATTCATCGCCGAGTCGTTCTTGACCCCGTCCTGGACGACTGCGGTAGCCCTCATATCAATGCCTGGAAGCACTTGGTACCAGGCCGGCTGAAATACCGCAGCTATCCCGATGCTGTATCGAGAAGAGCATTCGTCCACAGTGTCGCCATTTACGTGTGTAGCTCCGAGGATTGCTGCGTCATCGCGGCAAGCGGCAGTTCCGACCCCCTTGTAGAATTGCTGATTCTGGGTTATATCGAGTAAGTAGCTCCAGTTCAGTTCAACAACATAGGTCCCGGTGTCCCACAGCTTGCGTCCAAACAGTTCCGGACCTGCATTCAGATATAGCGCATTAAAAACACCGCTCAACGTCTCTCCGCGAGCACGCTGCCCGTCATCTCCATTGGCCGTGTAGAACCATTGTGAATTCAGGGCGTGGTTCGGCGAGTAGGCCAAATCCATGCCGAAACTTACGTCCATTTGCTTGGTCGACAAACTGAATCCATATAACCGCGTGTTCCGCGGATAACGCACCAAATAGCCACCCGGCAACGTAGGTATCGTCGTCAGTTGGATGCCAAGCTTGTCCAAAAGACTCAGGACTTGGCCGAGTCCATTGATCAGTAATGGCTCATTCTGTGAATTGGCAGCCACCGTATTGATCCAGGGGAGGACTTCGTCGAATTGGCGGTAATAGAATCCGTAGGTCGCTTCTATGGGGAAGTCGAACGTGACTTTGGTTTGGATTCCAAAATCGTGATGGTTCGTTCCATAGACGTCTGGATACCGCTTCACATCGTACGGACCCACGAGAGGCAACGTAGCAAGGTAGAGGCTGTCCGGCCCGTTCAGAAAGCCGTCAAATGGGTTCATATACGTACCGCCCTCCGGGGCACGCAGGCGGCGCCACCCGCTCCATGGGAGGTAATACTGGAATCCGAGGGTCACATTCTCACTAGGCGATATGGTGCCGGATAGCTGATTCACCGGAATAAACAAGTCCTGCGCATTTATTCCGGGCACGGTCAGGGCTTTGTTGAGATCCACCGGGCCTTGCGAATACGACACGCCCATGTAGGGATTGAAGAGCGCCTCACCCCAAAACAGCGCATGATTACCGGCACGCAGGCTTACCGCGGTATCGCCGATGTCGAGGTTGGCGAAGGCGAAGGCATCCTGCAACTCTGCATTTCTAACGTTGCGATACTTTGTCGTAGCGCTAAATTGCCCATCGGTGTCGCTGTAGCCAGTAACCCGCGGGTCGCAATACGACACGCCCTGGCCCGGCAGCGGAATCGGACCGGAATTGGTACCAAGCAACCCCTGTGGCAAACCCACCGAAGTCGTTCCCGGACGGCAGGCTACTTGGGTGCTGGTGTAAGCAAAGTCCTTGAATAAATTTCCGGATGCCCGGAGGCCAATATCGGTTAACCAGCCCCACTCCTCTGGCGAATACTTGACCACGAACTGCGGCGTCAGATCCAGGCGGTCAGTAACAATATCGCCAGAGTTGAACTTGTAGTCCGCACTGGCGAAGAATGGATTATTTGCAACAGCCGCGTCTCTCCCCTCGACGCGCGTTCCTACTGCATACCGCACATCGGTCACCAGGCTCGTAGACAGCCTGTTGATACCCAGATCAAGATCAATGGCATGAGCAGGGTCAGCCATCGCAAGCTGTAATGCCATCAACATCGCCGGCCCAATTCGGCGGACCAACATACGGGCCTTCATTCTAATCACGCCCCCCTCCATTTGATTTAGGCACTTGCCCTACTTCGTTCTCGTACAATCTCCGCCGGTGATTTGTTACATGTGCATATGAATTGACGGCATTGATCCACAGCACTTAGCTGCGGACCACGGAATCAGTCTTCACAAGGTGTCATTCAAAGCCGCCCTACTAGATTGTTTGGACGGTGCGCTCCTTCGCACGACTGAGTTGTCCTTCGCATCTCGCGCAGTCAACATAAAGTGCGCCAACGCGGGCAGGAGAATCAGCGCCCCCAACATGTTCCAAAGGAACATGAACGCCAGGAGTAGCCCCATATCAGCCTGGAATTTGATCGGTGAGAATACCCATGTGGTAACGGCCGCGCCCAACGTAAGTCCCGTTAGGAGAACGACCTTGCCGGTGAACTGAAGGGCGCGGTTATATGCTTCCGAGAGAGAAGCTCCGGCTCGCATGTTCGATAGCGTTACACTTAATACGTAGAGCGCGTAATCAACGCCTATACCCACGCCCAAGGCAATTACCGGCAGCGTTGCCACTTTTACGCCAATTCCGAGAATAACCATCAACGCCTCGCACAGCATTGATGTCAGAACCAGCGGAACAACAGCGACGACTACTGCACGCCAGCTTCTGAACGTTACCAGGCAGAGAAGCGTTACCGCGCCATAAACCCAATACAGCATTTCCCTGGATGCTTTCTTGACCACAATATTCGTAGTCGCCTCGATACCGGCATTTCCAGCGGCCAAGAGAACCTTGAATCCATCAGAGTTGTTTGCTTCTGCGAATGATTTAACCAGGTCAACAGTTGACGACAATGTGTCGGCCTTGTGATCGCGCAGGAACACAAACACCGATAACAGGTTGCAATCCTGATTGAAAAGATCGCGAGGAGCATGTGTGACTACATTTCCCAGCATGCTCGCATTTGGAATTAGTTCGAACCAGGCCGGATTTCCTTCGTTCATTCCTACAGTTGCCGCGCGGCTTAGGTCCGCCAACGACATAGTGCTTTCGACTCCCGGCAACTGCCGAAGTTTTTGCTCAAGGGCATCGACCCGCATCAGTGTCGAGTAGGCTCCGCATTGATATTGAGCCGTCTCGACCATGACGACAAAAACGTCGGAACTCGTTGAATAGCGAGATGTGACGAAAGCTACATCTCTGTTGTAGCGCGAGTCCGCCCGCAACTCCGGAGACCCCGGATCCAGATCGCCTATTTTTAGCCTTAGGGAAATTGCATACGCCGACCCAGCCATGACCAGTGCCACGGTCAAAGCGCCAACCGCCCATCTCCGCTGCGTAAAACGGCCTAGCAGTCGCCACAGCACGTTCTCCTGTCCATCGCCTTCGGACGACCTGAGACTGCGACGCGCGGCTGACTCACTCACCCCCGTGTAGCTCAAGAGAATCGGCAACAGTACGAGGTTGGTAAAGATCAACACGGCGACGCCAATGCTTGCCGTGATAGCCAACTCGCGGATGACCTGAATTTTTATAATGCCCAATACGGCAAATCCAACGGCGTCGCACAATAGTGCCGTAAGGCCAGCCACAAACAGGCGACGGAATGTGTAGCGCGCAGCAATGAGCTTGTGTGTTCCCCTCCCAATGTCCTGGAGGATGCCGTTCATCTTCTGTGTGCCGTGACTCATGCCTATTGCGAACACCAGAAACGGAACAAGCATCGAATAAGGGTCCAGCGGCAGTCTCATCGCTCCGAGCAAACCGAGTTGCCATAAGACAGCTGCGACGGAGCACGACACGACCAGCACCGTACTGCGTAGGTCCCTGTTGAACCAGTACACCATTCCCGAACAAATCACCACCGCCAGCGCAAAGAATTTTGCGATTACGGTTAGCCCTTCAATCAGGTCGCCCATCAACTTTGTGAAGCCTACAATGCGAACACTGATATTTTCGGACTGATATTTCCGCCGAATTCTCTCCAGACTTTCGGATACTGTCTTTGAATCTAGGGCATTTCCATCAGCATCCCGATCCAGAAGCGGCACAAAGATAATTGACGATTTGAAGTCGGGCGCAACTATCTGGCCTATCTCACCAGAACGATCAATGTTGGCTTTGACTTGTTGAATGCTAGCCGGCGATCCATCATAGTTTTCCGGAATTACAGGGCCGCCGTCTAACCCCTCTTCGGTAACCGCCGTCCACCTTGTTGCTGGCGTCCAAAGCGACTTCATATATGATCGCTCGACCCCAGGTATCAGAAATACTTCATCGTTGATTTGCTGTAGCGTCTTCAGATAAGCGGCGTCCATGATGACGCCCTGTTTCTGTTCAACCGCAATTCTTACTGAATTACCGAGCCCTTTTAGGGAGTCTCTGTGACTCAGAAAGTTCTTGATGTAGGGATGCGTGACCGGGATCATTTCCGAAAAGGCCGCGCTCATCGTGACCCGTGCACTGAGAAAGGCGAAACCTAGTGTTGCAACAAAGCACACAACCAGTACCAAGGCTCGGTTGTTGAAGATGATTCGTTCCAGCAAAGACCCAGAGGAGGTATCAAAATCCTCCAGCCGGCTGATCGTTGGGAAATCACTTGATTGAGAGTGGCCTGTCGACATTGAGACTTTCTAATCCTTGCGCGTATCAAATAGGGCCAGCCGAATCGGTCCCTGCATGCTTGAAAGAACCAACGATCCGTCTGTTCCGGCCTGGATACCCGTAAATTGAACGCTTGGTGTGGATGGCCAGACTACAAACGATGCCCCGCGGTCGCCAGCGTCGCACCCGATGAAGCAGCAAAGCTCAAATCTACGCTCACCCCGTACGGGGCTGAAAGAGCTGGAAACAAGGATGGAAC
>Ga0207053_10184_pt1 | contig 16902 bp, 12 predicted proteins | sample Alteio_BWMinCont_59_FD_153290 | JGI IMG/M metagenome (GOLD analysis project Ga0207053, IMG submission 153290) | Enriched cells from forest soil in Barre Woods Harvard Forest LTER site, Petersham, Massachusetts, United States -... | ecosystem: Environmental > Terrestrial > Soil > Temperate forest >...
CGACGATAAATTCTTTGGGATCTGCAAACTGACCAAAAATGTACGAAGTGCCGCCGTAGAGTTCGAGTCTCTTGGGCACGATCATGTCTGCAACTTGAACGTAGAACCCGGAATCTCGGACTTCGGTCAGCGGCAGCTTTCCATTCGCAATGAAATGATCCAGCAGCCTGCCGTAGCCTTCGCCCTGAATCCACAAACCGTGATATTTCATCCCCACGGCTGCAGAAGCCAATTGATAATGCGCCCTTTCAACTGTCACACCCGGAGCGAGGGCGCCTGTATCGAATAGGTTGAGGCTGTCAGTAAGGCGAAGGGTGGTATTAATGCCTGATGAGGTGCCGACCGGCGCCTGGCGTTCCTCCGGGCTGTAGGTGTAGGCGAGATTGAAGCGGGTCGCAAGATTCTGATGATTCTCGTAGTCTCCGAAAGCTCCTCGTGGGCCAAATTCACCAGTCGTCGGGTACCACGTTAAAGCGGCGCCAGCGGAAAGATCCCGGTCGAGCTTGGCGCCGGGTACGTCCAGGTCATACGATTCCCAATAGGGGTGAGAGCCCTGCAGAGATTGTGTGCCCGGATACGCGTTCCATCCCAATCCGAGCGCCATAATTTTGCCAAAGTTGTAATAAAGGGCACCACCTACTGCCACCTGATTCGTGTCCTGTACTGTCCAAAGAAATGTAGAGTATTGAAACTTGGGACTGAACAGCCATCCTTGTGAAAACAACATAACCCGATGGAACTGGAAATCTTTGCGAGGGGTCACTTGGATCGGACGGTCCAAATGATCGAATGCCGTTTGCTGGGCTGGCATCTGGTCCAGAAATCTTGCAGCCATATAACCGCTGAGATTCAGCTCGCCGTATTCACCCCTTCCAACGGTAAACCCGCGGCCGGGATTGAATTCTCCGAATATGGCGGTGTTACCTTCTGACCCTTGCGGGAGTTGTGTCTTATCATCCGCTTTGCTCTGGCTTTGGCTTGCGGATCGCGCCGTCTGATTTTGGGTCGAAGATTGTGTCCCCTGCTTTTGATCGGAGGATTGCCCCGTCTCTTGCTCAGTTTTCGCAGCAGTGGTTCGAGCCGACGCCGCTCCGGTGGCTTGCTCACTCTCATTGACATGCTGATTCACTGCACCACGCAGAGTTTTGATCTGTTCTATCAATTCCTCGTTCTGCTTTTGTAGTTGCTGGTTCTGTTTTTCCATCTGCCGATTTTGTATCTCCAGCTGCTGATTCTGTTGAATCAGTTGATCAAGAGTTTGGATTACATTCTCAGCGTTGGAATCTGAGTTAGAGCCTGTCGCTTTCTGCGCAATTGCAAACACAGCTGTGGTGACTGCGATACTCAAGGTAACGACAAAGCGAATCGGTGTGCCGGTCATCTCAGGTCCCTCCGAACGAGCGAGAAAAGCCAGGGTGTAACCCTAGCGATCGTCTTATTCGCTTTCATTTCGATACGGGTCACTGAACCAGGTCTCGCTAATTCCTTTTGGACAACGGCAATTTCGTCCATTAACTTAGTAAAATCCTTCTGTTTACGCCTTCTGACTGCGCGCGAGTCCGGTCCAGAGCGGGATCATCGAGGCTCGCTAGTTCGCCGGCTAATGCCAAGAAAAATCGCAACCGAGTTGGTCACGATCATTTCAGTCCAACAGATTGTGGTGAAAATAGGTTGATGCCAAGTTGGTCGGCTACATACCCGATGGTCTTCTGCGCCTTTACGCTGTTGCCGGCTTCGTCCAGAGGGGGCGCGAAAACCGCGATTGCTCCCTTACCCGGAACCACGGCGACAATTCCGCCGCCCACGCCGCTTTTCGCTGGCAAGCCGACGTGCCAGGCCCATCCGCCTGACCCGTCATAAAGACCGTCCGTCATCATGGTGGCGAGAATCTCCGGTACATTCTCTTTTTTAATTACCCGTTCGTGGGTAATCGGATTCACGCCGTCATTGGCGAGCGTCGCTCCCATCACCGCCAGTTGCTTGGCGGTGACGCCGACCGAGCACTGCTTGGTGTAAACGTCCACCGATTCAAGCGGGTCGGCATAGATTCGTTCGTATTTGAGCAGAAGAGCTGCCAATGCCCGATTTCCAGTATTTGTCTCAGCCTCGGATTTATAGACGTCCTGCATTAACGTGAGTTTCTCGCCCGCTGCTTTGCTGTAAAAATCGAGAATCTTTTGCCACTTCGTGTCAGCGCTAGGTGCCTGTATCAAACTGACGGTAGCGATAGCGCCCGCATTGACGAATGGGTTTCCCGTATGCGAGGGCATATCAGCCACGGCTTCCACAGAATTAAATGGCCGCCCAGTGGGCTCGGATCCGACCTTCGCGAACACCTGATCCGGCCCGAGTTCTTCCATCGCCAAAGCCAAAGTAAACACCTTGGAAATCGACTGAATGGAAAATGCATGGTCAATGTCACCATCTGAGACCATTTGACCGTCGGTAGTTATCGCAACAACCCCGTACAGCTTGGAGTCAACCTGTGCCAGAGCTGGAATATAATCAGCATTCTTGCCTCCCGTGTCATTTTTGAATTTCTCGTATGACTGATTAATCACCGATTGCACCTGCTCGCGTGACGGCGCTACGGGGCTGCGCTGGCTGTCAGTCTGCGTGAAGGCTAAGCGAGCCCCCGCCGACATCAGCAATACCACCAGGGCAAGTGCCGCCTTGTGCTTCATATTTATGGACTTCATTTGGAACCTCCTAAAATACAAACTGCTCCCCAGCTGGGGGTTTAATTTTCAGAGTTGTAATTGAATGCGGCTCTGGAAAAACTGTGTGTTACCTCTGAGATCGAATCGGTCCAGGTGCCCGTAACCGTAGTTGAACTCTAATCGCACATTGCCTGACAGATACCAGTTGAGCTGCTCGGAGAATCTCCCGAACCTGCCACCGCTTAAAGTTCCGCTGTCGAGATTAATGTACGAATATCGACTGACAAGCTCCCATGCTCCCGGTCCTCCCTGAAACACAGGCCTGGCGGGCGATACTGCCCTGAAAAATCCGCCAACCGTGTTATACGTGCGGGTCTCCCCTGTAATAATCCAGGTCGCGGCCACGTCGCCTCCGATAAATAGCGGATTGTGTGTTGAAGGCGAATCGACCTTTTGGACCCAGTATTCACTGCCGAAGAGCCAGTTGCGTCTTCGGTAATACACCTCGGGCCCCGCCATGAAGGTTGCGGTCGCGGCGAACTTGCCAGTATCGACAAAATAGGGGGCAGGAAAAGCTTCGGGACGCGAACGCAGCTGGAGTTTGTTCTCGGCGGGCTTTCCGTATCTCACATTAATTCCAAGGTGAAGAAGTGAGTGTGTCTCCGAAACCGCTCGGATAGGCAACCAAGCCAATCTCGCGACCTCCTGGCTCGAATACGAAGAAAATGATTGGCCTTTGGAAAAAATGTCATTGTAATAACCGACATTCCACATAAGGCCATGCTTTGGCAGATAGCCTAACCACTTAAATCCGTCCGCTAGTAAAGGAACAGTGGCATCGTTCATCGGCGACCGCTCCATCGTCCAACCATCGTAGCCAGTCATCACCTTATTAAGGGAGAATCCCTCTTTTGTGCGTCCGATGAACAGGTGTCCCCATTTTTCCGAAAGTGCGACCATCACTCCGGTTTGCCGGATTAGCCAAGATCTGGTCGGCGCGTCATACATGATCCCGAAGCTGTAAGTAACGGACCGCTTGAATTCAGGAAATTTCCCCGCCAGCAGGAAACGGAAGTCGCGAATTTTGTATGAGAACTCAAGAGGGAATTGCTCTTTGCTCTGTGTGTCTTGAGCATAGGCCGCTGTGTCGTACAAGAAGCCGCCGCCGGCACGGGCCGTAAAGTACTTACCCTCGTACTGGTTCCAACTTGAAAATTGTCTTTCGGGTACTACTTCGGAAGCATCGCCCTCGTCTGCCTCGATTGTGCTCTCAATGGTAGGGTCAGTAGGAATCTGAATCTTCTGTGGTTGATCTTTCGGATCGGAGCCAGCGGGGTTGCTATCTTCGTCCTGCGCAAAACAAGCAAATGATGCCAGCAGGACAAGCCAGGCAGAGAACAGTGCTGGTTTGATAAATTGAGCATTAACTACGCCTTTGACGGTGCACGGCATCACTTGTCGAATTCCTATCAGTACGTCGCGAACAATTCTTGTAGTTGTACCGGTGTGTGGGGCTTCAGGAGTGCAAGGGAAAGCAGGACCCGCGACTTCTGAGGATTTAATTCATCCGACGCAATAAAACCAAGCTCGTCATCTTTGACTTCTACGTTACGTCCAACAGTCCCAGTGGCTACTCGGCTGCTGCGTACCACGACCACGCCCTGTTTAACCGCGCGTGCTGCGGCATCAAGCGATACCTTATTCATATTGCCATTGCCCACCCCTGCAATGACGATGCCCTTAGCGCCATTGCGGACGCTGGAATCGATCAAATCCGGCGGCATGTCGACGTCCGCATAGATGATGTCTACCCTTGGAAGTTGGGTAACATCCGAAACATCGAATTCACTCGAGGTGGTGTGTTTCCACTGGGGGTTGTTGTAGAAATCCGTTTTCCCGTAGGCGGAGACACCAACCAAGCCTCGTAGGGGGGACTGGAAGGTTTGAACGGCAGTCGTACTTGTCTTGGTCAGCGAGTGTGCTCCCTGGATCCAGTCGTTCATCACAACCAATACTCCACGACCCTTCGAGTCTGGATCGGCAGCCACTGCTACAGCATCGTACAGGTTCAATGGACCGTCCGCGCTGATCGCTGTGGATGGCCGCATCGAGCCCACGATGACTACCGGTTTGTCGCTTTTTACCGTCAGATTAAGGAAGAATGCAGTTTCTTCCAAAGTGTCGGTACCGTGAGTCACGACGATGCCGTCAACGTCGTTCGTGGGCAGTAATTCATTGATGCGCTTCGCAAGCTTGAGCATGATCTCGAAGGACATATCCTGCGAGCCCACGTTCGCGACTTGTTCTCCTTTCAGATTGGCTAAGTCCCTGATCCCGGGAACGGCATCGAGCATGGCATCGATGGTCACCTTGCCGGATGTGTAACTCGACTGTGTTCCAGTGGCAGCAGCACCCGCGATAGTTCCTCCGGTAGCCAGAACAACAACGTTGGGTTTGGTTGTCTGGCCGATGGCGAGCTGCGAGATGAGGCCGACCATAGCGACAACTAATGCGCTTAAAGTTCTTCGTGATTGCTTCATGGGATACTCCTCTCGATATCATTCGCTTGTCGGCCTAAGCTACTTCTGCTCGTATTTGCTCTTGTCCAGGCCGGTCAGCTTAACTGGATCAAGCAATTGTTTAATTTGTTCTTCAGTCAGAAGGTGTTTTTCTCGAATTAATTCGAGTACGCCCTTACCGCTCTTGTAAGCTTCGTTCGCTAGTTCGGTGGCCTTGTCGTACCCCAGAACAGGATTGAGTGCGGTGACGATACCAACCGTCGTCTCCATGTAATGAGCCAGCACCTTTTCGTCTACGGTGATGCCGTCAATGCACTTCGTCCGGAAAAGCATCGACGTCTTGCGAAGCAAGTCTTGGGATTCCAGTATCGACAGCCCTTCGATCGGTTCATAAGCATTGAGCTGAAGCTGCCCACTGTGAGCAGCGAGCGTTGTAACGTAGTCATTACCCATGACACGGAAGGCGACCAGGTTCATGACCTCTGGAACAACCGGATTGACCTTCCCCGGCATGATGGAAGAACCAGGTTGCAAAGCTGGCAAATTGATCTCGGATAATCCAGCGCGCGGACCCGAGGTGAGCAAGATAAGATCACTGGATATTTTCGACAGTTTGATCGCCAGGCTCTTCAGCGCCGCGGAATAAACCACAAAACCCTGCTGGTCCCAAGTAGCAGCCAACATGTCAGTCGCAGGCACGATCGGCTTGTGAGTAAGTTCTGCCAAATGCTGGGCGCATTTTTCCGGATAGCCTTTGGGCACATTGATTCCGGTGCCGATGGCTGTGGCCCCCATGTTTACGGCATACAAAGATTTTTCCGCGTCTTGTAGCTGTTGTATTTCTCCGTCCAGCGAGGCAGCGAATGCGTGGAACTCCTGGCCGACTGTCATGGGCACGGCATCCTGCATCTCTGTGCGACCCATTTTGACAATCTCGAGATATGCCTGACCTTTTGCACGGAAAGATGCGGAAAGCGTCTTGAGTTCTTGGATCAATTTATCGTTTCTGAGCAGTATCGCTACCTTGATCGCGGTTGGATAAGAGTCGTTCGTGGATTGCGACATATTCAAATCATCATGAGGCTCAAGGAACTGGTACTCGGCCTTCGCATGACCGGTAGCTTCGAGTCCAACGTTGGCAAGCACTTCGTTGGCATTCATGTTGGTAGATGTGCCGGCGCCCCCCTGGTACCAATCCACAAGAAACTGATCGTGATACTTGCCGGCTAAAACTTCGTCAGAGGCCTTCTTGATTGCAGCAAGCCGCTCCGGCTTCATTGCGCCCACGTCGGTATTGGCTTGGGCTGCTGCCAGTTTGACGATCGCCCACGCATCCACGAATTCTGGATAGTGATTGATCAAAACGCCGGAGAGCTGAAAGTTTTCCAGTGCTCTCGCCGTCTGCACTCCGTAGTAGGCATCGCCTGGAATTTCCTTTTGCCCCAGGAGATCCTTTTCAACTCGTCGATTGCTCGTCGAGGATGTCGGCGTCTCTTGGCCCAATGACGGAATAGCGACAAGGGGTACGACCAAGGTGAACGCAATAGTCAACAGCTGTAGCCGACGACTTGCGAAAAAGGTTCTGGTTACAGTCGCATTGTTTCTTTTCCCGTGGGAATTGGCGCGTTTCACTAAGACCCTCCACGTTTGAACGAGAAGTTGTACCTGGCCGAGAATTGAACGCGATAGTCGTTGAAAGACCAACCGTCATTAAAGTTCGCACGACGCCCCCATTGAAACTCACCGCCCACCATCACGTCTTTCACTGGGTAATACAGCAGATTGACGAGTCCGTATTGGCCGCGACGAAAAGAATCCGGCAGCTGTAAGCGAACGTCAGTAATGTTCACTAGCGAATATCCAATGCTGGTGCTCCACTTCTCACTCCAGTAGCGGTCGTAAAACGCCACGATTCCTAAAACCGGCAATGGGTCGCCAGTGATGGGCCGGTGAATATTCGTGGTTAGCTTCGGTGCGATGTCAACCGGAGCGTCGTTCATATAGTTCTCGACGCCGTGGCCGTAGACGGCGCTCCACTTGAAAGCATCCTTCTTACCGAGGCCGATATTGGAGCTGACATGCGCGCCCCATCCAAAGGTGTGGCCGGTTAAATTCGTGACTGCTGTGGGCGCAGTGTCACTCCAGGCGATGTATCGACCGATTCCTGCAATCTGGATATACGTTCGCTTGCCGCCATAGCGAACACGGGCCGACACATCGGGCGCAGGGAAGCGAAACTTAACTCCTTGAAGTATGTCTCGGTCTGACACCGCGCCAAGATCGGCGCTGGCACCGGGCCGCTCCAGTGCAAACATGACCTGATGGTTCTCGTTGTGAACTGGCTGCCAGCGAAGTTGCACGTTGCGGAAGAACACCATTCCGTTCGGACCCCAGTACTCAATGGAATTCGGAAAAACGTCTGGATCCATGAAGGGGCTCCAGGTCTGCCCGGCGAGGAATTGACCGAGCTCGCCATAGGCATGGCGTAAACGGAACGTGGTTTGGCCTGCATCCACCCCAACGCCGAATAACTCAAACTCGAACACGGTTTTTAAGTCGCCAACCTTGGTAGGAATGTTGCTCTTTACGCCGAAGCGCGTCTGGCGGACGCCGGCGTAGAAGTTCCCATCGTGCCCAAATTCATCGCGGAAAGCTGGTAGCTTCGTGGGTCGCTCAACATCAAACCACGCGGGATCAGTCTGACCGGCGTTATAGCCCATATCGAGCATTGCAAAGCCATAAAGTTCAAAGTCTGGTTTTGTTGGTGGCTGTTCAGGAGGTGCAGGCGGGCCGGCGTCCTGAGGGGTCGCACTTGAGGACGGAGACCCTTCTTTGTCGAAACTGTACTCCATGTTCAACTCAGCATAGGCGTGAGTATCCTCCGCTAGCTTAGTCACGGCTTTGCGCCCCGGAGTAGCTTGCGCAAGGTCCCCAGTCGGCTCCTGGGTATCTGTTAGTTGAAGCTTAGTGTCGGATACCAGGGTGCTGGTAATTGTACTGACAGACTGTGCCGTCGCGGATAACGACCCCAGTGCCACGACAAGCGCAGCCATGCCAACGTACTGCGCGCTGCACCCCCGCATAGTAGGCTGCATATTCATTCTCCTCGCCTTGATTCTTGTGCTTCGTGGGAACGCCTCGTGCTTGGTCCGCCTACTCGGGAAAAAGAGGCCGTCGGCGTACGTGATAATCGGGAGCACGATTGGAAGCGTGACCAGCATGTTTGGAAAATATTTCGTCTGCAGCAGCAAGACGACTGTTAAATCTTCCAGTACACTTTCCAACAGGTCTGCTCAATAGTTGTTGCCGACGGTTGTTGCGCCCAGCTAAGGTCAGGGTGGTGTAGTTTCTCTTGAAGGAGAAAAGGTGGGGAGATATGTTAGAGAAGATTTCGTGTGAACTATGGCTCCTACTTCTACCAGTTTGCGTCTGTGATTCCGACTGGATTTAATCAAAATACGGTGTACCTCGGCTGCGAATGTTGAGGAGGGAATCCGCGATCAAATGGCATCCGATGATCACGGCCCAGCTCAGTGACAGGATGGATCGTCGCTGAACTCGGCGCTGCCTAACATCGTTCCTAAAAAACGGCCGCAGTTTATGATTTTCTGAGATAGCGGCTCATTTCGAAGTGAGTCGGTCGACATGGAATATTTTGCTGTGTCCATGTTCTTCTTTGCCGAAACAAGCTCGTTACTCCACGTTTCCACGCTCTGGAATTCATTAGTAAGCAATTGCAGAGCATTGTGATCGGCATCGGTGCTGGCAGATGCGCCTGCCTGCCTCAGACTGGTGGCCGTTTTTTCCCGGTAATCCGCTGTCCAGCTCTCGGTGACCCCATAACCATGCTCAATGGCATTAGCCATCGTGCTGGCCCACTCGCGCATTTGGGCGAGGGTTTCGATTCCTGCGATCATGAAGTTTCGTGTCAGACCGTCGCGGCCCGCTGGCTGCTCCTGGTTGGGAGGTGCCGCTGCAGCATTAGCCTCGGGACCGGGGAGTACAAGAGAGACTTGGGTACCTTGAAAGCTCAATGAGCCGTCCGCGATTCGAACTAGAGTTTCGAGATCAACGTAGGTTCGGCCATTGATCTGCACAACCGTCGCTTCGCCAGCTTTGCCATTCACCACCAAATGCCGGTTCTGAGGTGTCACCTGGGCCAATGTTAGTCCGCAGCTTAGAACCATCACAAACGCCAGCCAGTACCTTTTAGTTTGCATTCGATCTGTTCCTGCTGTAAACGTCGTCGGGCGTGATTATGCGTTAGCTGAACAATGCGTCCCGCTTGCCGGCGCACGCCATCCCTAAACAAAAACCGGGAAAGTGGCTATCTCTGACTAGCGTGTAGCATTTCCCCTTTCCACTGTCAGTGCTGCCAGTGGGCCATTTAGCCGAGGAGAGTGAGTTTACTCCGAACTCCACGAACATTCCGCGATAGGAGTTCGCCAATCCCAATAGCTTTCTTGATTTCGCTCGCGCTTCCCATGAGCTATTAGAACGCTAACTTTATGAGCCAATCCACGATCTGTTTGAGCGGCACTATGGTAAGAGCAAGCGGCAACAAAGGCACAATTAACACTGCGGCAAGTCGTAGTACCGCGTCCTTTCCAAATGGAAGGACGCGGATGTCGCTAATTGATTTGAATGCGTTGCCCAAATCGGCCAGCGACTGGATATCGGGCGTACCGAGCAGGGACTCGGCCTCACCAGATCCGTGCTGAACCCATTTCCTTCGGAAGTCATTGACGTAGTTACTGGCTAGTGTGCCATACTCCCGGCTTGCCACCCGATGCGCATGTTCCAGCTGAACAACGAAAAAACTCAACGGCGTCAGCACTAACAGCAAAAGGAACAAGAGTGAGCCTATGATTTCCATCCGGAACGCGAGCAGGGTCGCTCCCGCATGCCAGATTCGGTCACCAATGAATCCCGCAAGAAATGTCGTATGAGCCAGGAGGACGGGCATAAATGCAAAGATGCTGGCTGATAGGAATCCAAGCCCTCCAGCACGGTCCGGGTGGTACAAGTTAAGCTGAAGCGGCAACCCTCTTACGCGCCACAGTAACTGATACCAAAGAAATAGCCTGAAGTACCAGCGAAAGAGAATAAACCGAAAGATCGGCAGACTCAATAACTCGTACCAATATCCGGCAGCGGTCAAATGGCTACCTCCACCAGAGCTCATCTCGTACCAAGTCGGAATGGTCAGGGCAATTTGTTGTTTCCACACTAATTGACCCAGGGTAAAACAGAGCACTAACAGCACTGCCTCAAAAAGAACGGAATTCCGAAGACGCATTGTCGAGCTGATGATTCCTGCAAAGCGTATACGATCTTTCGGAGCTATGAGGTGCCGCTCAAGGAATTGTCTTATGACTATTGCGATGCGTTTGTGTATGATTAACTCGGCTGCGATTAGCAGGGGGAGCGCCGCTAAGAATCTGATGTGGACTTCCACATCCAGAAGAAAAGGAACAGGCACGCCCCGCAGCGCATAACCCTGCATCAGGGAAAACAAGAGCAGGGGCAGCCAGCAGACGAGCGAAATAATTATCACTCTTCGGCGCACCAAGCCAAGAGGTGGAGTCGAGAGCCGGGTGCGAAGGTATAGGTTATATAGCGGACCACCCAGTACGAGTGAAAAGTCGCCGTCGTCCCGCAACAGATCGTGACTTAGATCCGCGTCTGCGAGTTCTTCTTTGGTAGGCATCGGAGAGAAAAACAACTTTGCCAAATGAGTTCGCCGCCTAGCCGACAATACTTCCTTTGCTTCGCAGTCTCTCAAGGGGTGTACCCCCGAGCGCGTAACGGGATGTCGATTGCGTATCGAGAGTGGCCTTCTTAGTCACAAAGGCGTAATTGATTCCCTACGGTGTCTTCGTTCCATAAATAGGATAGTTCCTTCAGAGGACCTTCCGATCGTGTGTCTTCCGTCCGGTGCAATCTAACAAGCGGACATAAACGAGACCAACTGGTAAAAGTGGCAGCTCCATTGCCGGTGATGTTGCCAGTACAATTTCTGCATTGCGAATAGGACCAGAACAGCCATGTCACACAATCACCGGATCCAGGCCGGTGCTCGAGCAACTTCCTGGCTGCATTTCCTGCCGCTTGGACTTATCGTTTGCCTCTCGGCGTGTGCGTTCCGTTCTACTCCGAAGGCCTCCTCGATTCACCACTACAAGAACATCGAGGTTTCAGCAGCAGAGCTCACCTCGCGGAACCAGTCCCTCTTGGCCCTATATTCGTCGGAGATTGAGGCGGCCGCGGACAAGATCATTTTAGAATCGCCCTCGCCGGACGCTCGCGGGCAGGCGCTTCTTTGGAAGGCTGACGCCATCCCGGTTCTGCAGACATCGCTACTGAACACCGACCCGGTTGCAGCCGTCGTTGATACCTGGGTTTTCATTTTTCAAATGAATGCTTACATCGAACTGGCGCCGGTTAAGAATCGATTTGGAGTGTTCCTGCCCGTCGTCAGAGATACCCTCAACGGAATGGACGCCGAAATGGAACACTTGGTTCTGACTGCGGCACCTGCAGCCAACATTCCTGACCTTCGGCGGAAAATGGAGGCATGGGTCGCAGTGCATCCTATTCACACGAGCTTGAGTGGACGCAGCGCAGCCGACGATGATCTGATCAAACGGGCCGACGATAGCGACCTGGGAGCACTAGCTTCTATCAAGGCCCTTCAGGAAGGTTTGGGAGACATTACCGCACGCTTGGATAGTTACAATACCTACCTACCGAAACAAGCCCGCTGGCAGGCCGAACTGCTGGTGAGTGATCTTGCGCATAATCCTGAAGTTGGCGCCGCGGTCTCCAACTTTGCAGCGGTGTCCAAAGCGCTCGATCGTACCTCGAACAATCTGGACCGCTTGCCCCAACTGGCAAGCACCGCACGAAACGTTGCCCTAGCGGATATCGATAGCCAGCGACTGGCTGCTCAGTCGTTCCTCACGCAAGAGCGCGTTGAAGTCATAGAGGCGCTGTCGCAGCAAAGAATTGCTGCGATGTCTGATCTGCGCGGCGAGCGTCTGGCTGCGACAGCTGACCTCCGCAGTGAACGGCAGACTGTGCTCGACGGCGTTCATGAGGAAGAAATGGCTGCTGTGCACGACCTGCAGATGCTCAGTCAGCAAACTCTCAACGATTTCGACAGGAGATCCCGCCGGGTGGTGGATCATGTCTTTTGGCGAGCCATCGAACTCGTGCTGGTAACTCTGCTCTTATGTTTCCTAACAGCGTGGGCTCTCTTACGGCGATTTACTTCAAGAAGTTTGCCGGGCCGCGGTCACTACGAACGTGCCGCCTAATGAGAGGAGCGCGGTTTGTGGGCAAGGTGAACTTCTCGAAACCAGGGATGTATCCTAGATACAATTCTGTGAAATATTTGGCTGGTTAGAGCTGACTCCTGTTAATTGCGACAGTGGCCATGTCTCCATTCGGCCTATAGCGTGTGATCGCATGTCAAAGAGGCTCTGCTGGTAGTGTATTGAGAGCTCTTCAATGTTTCCGGAGGTACTTATGCGCGAGTGGTTCACTATCATCTTGCTGTGCATGGCGACGGTTCGCGCTCCTTGCCAGATGACCTCATCTGAGTACCAGCCGGGCACGATCATGAAGGTCACAAGTCATCAGCGTGCGCCAGGAGAACTGGATGACCACGTCGCCAGATATGATGTCGAAGTGAAAGTTGGCAATACGGTTTACCTTGTTCTGTACACACCTCCAAATGGCGCGAATGGTGTGCAGTATTCCGCGGGTCTGGGTCTGCTGGTCCTGGTTGGGGGGCATACGCTGACATTTAACAGCAGGCTATCCGGAACAACTGAAGTACCGATTTTGCGTCGAGAGGTGCTTCCGGTCCAGAGCGGGCCGGACTGGTCCAAGGCAATGAGTCAATACTTCAGCATGAAGGAGCAGCATCTGTCGGAGACTCTGGGCCTCAATCGAGATCAGCAGATCAAAATCAAGCCGATTCTCGAGCAGGAAGCCGGCGAAGCCGGCCAAGTTCTGGGCAATCCCGCCCTGTCGCCGAAGGAGCAACTGAACCGTTGGGAGAAGATTGTGCAGTCATCGGATGTGAAACTCAGGCCTTTGTTGTCCGAAGCTCAATTGGACAAGCTTCAGCAGCTAAGGCAAGAACAGAAACAGGACCTCAAGCGAATCGTCGCAGAAGTCAATGAGCACTGAAGCTGCTTATTGTTGGCAGTAAAACGCCTCGGATCACCGTTCTGCTAGCATCATCCATGGACTGCTGCAACCTCTGAACCTCATTCCGTTTCTTTGGATCGCAGGCGAAAGACATTTGCTAGGTTAAGGAACGGTCTACTGTGGGCTCTTTTTCTTGCGAACAACCCGCACGATCTCGGGCGCAAATTCGCCAAGCCAGTTTATGCCCACACCGACGAAAACCTGAGTAATGGCTGCCTGGTATCCTCGAACCTGCCACGATGGGTTTCCAGGCTGCCACGTGGTCGCAAGAACGGCTCCGCTGAAGGCTCCAAGATAAGGCATAACCTGCGGCCGTAACGATTGTTCGGTTCGGTCGTAGGTTACAAAATTTCGAAGGATTGCGTGACGCGTGCGGGGCCAAAACCGAGCACAGCGGCAGCGATCATATCTAGGTTCCCAGCCTAACGCGAAATCTCCAGCGGAAGTTACCGAGTTCTGAACAATGAACTGAATCTGCCGATCGCCAAGCCGTTTGGCAAACCCGTCAACGCCATCTCCCCACCCGGGATTGGTGTTTGTGATCTGGTCGTGCACTGCAAACAGAGTTGTCTTGATATATATCCCCGGTGTCATATATGTCTGGCGAACGTAAAGTTTTAGGCGCTCATTACCAGTCAATGGTCGGAGCTGGACCGTCTTCGGAACGTACGAGCCGTAAAGCCAGTTTACATTTATCTGCTTATCGGAAGGGGCTGGATTGGTTGGAAGGGCCTGAGCCCTACAGAAGAGTCCGAGGGCCATTACGGCAATTGCACCGTTCACACAAAAGGCGAGGAGCGACACCAATTTCTTCCAGAATGAGTACGCCATTGAAAAACACGCCGACCTGAAATTGGACTACGATTCGTTTTCTCCAGACTTGACTTCTAGAGAAATGGATCGGATGACCTAACCAGACTTTCACGTTTATGTAAGCTAGGGAGCTGCTAAGGCTGACAGTGGATTGCCTTCGATAGGGAGGCAGGAGGCTACTCGCGGGCCGAATGTCCTCCTACATTTAACGCGCACATTGGCAAACGCCCACGATCAAGTCGGAATACTGGTCTCACCCAGCGGGGCTCCGTAAATATTGACAGTTTTGTCTCTGCTTGTTTGTCCTAGGATAGCTTTAGGCTCTGATGCACAACCAACGCTGCTGCCGGCACTGAGCTTCATCCGCTTGCATCAAGCGATTTGGTACGGGTTGGAACACTTTGAAATTGGAAAACACTGCCATGAAGACGATATGCTTTCTCTCGTTACTGTGCGCTTTACTGGCGACTGGCGCGAATGCCCAAGAGGTTCGGTATAACTTCGACAAAAACACTGACTTTACCAGATTCAAAACATACAAATGGGTTGCTCTGAAAGATGCGGCAAAGATAGACGACCTACGTGATCGTCAGATCAAGGAGATCGTTGACGCCGAACTCGCGACCAAAGGTCTGCAGAAGGTGGAGGATGACAGCGCAAATCTTTTCATCGGTTACCAGGCTGGAATTGGCCAGGAAAAGCAGCTTACGTCTTACAACACGGATTGGGGATATGGAGGAGGTTGGTACCGCGGTGGTTGGTATGGGCCAGGCGGAACCTCAACAACTACCGGGCAGACATCCACAATTTATACGGGGCAGCTGGTGGTCGACATGTATGATTCAGCAAATCACGATTTAGTCTGGCGCGGACTAGCTACCAAAACCATAGACGTGGATGCTAAGCCGGATAAGCAGGAAAAGAATCTATCAAAAACAGTGAAGAAACTGTTGAAGAACTATCCTCCGCCAAAGAAGTAAGCAGATCACTGTCTCTCATCCTGCCTCTCACCTCATTCCATTGCGAATGTTGAGGAGCACCTGATCGCGTCCTTCCAGCCGAATCAGACCGGCGCGCGGGTATTCAATATCAAGGATGACGTACACAATAATCACCGTGATGAATGCGAAAGCGAGTATGTGAAGCCAGCTTCGGCGCTGGCCAATTTGTAAGGAACTCGGCGACTGAATTGTTTTATCTAATTTTCGTGTTGCACCGGTCTCCAGGATTTGTCTGGATTAAAACGCTGCATTTTCTGAAACTCGACGAGCGATTCCGGTCCAAAGTCCTTTTGGTACACGATCCCGCTATGACTGACCATGAAGGTATCTATGCCCGTCATGCCGTATTCAGCTGGCACCGCCGCTAAAGCGAACCCACCGATCATCACGCCCTCCACTACAAAATCCATTTTCCCTAGCGGAGCGGCAGGACCTTGGCCGTTCAGAATTTTGAAGAAGTAACCGTGGTAGGGCTCGGCGGAACTGGTGTATCCCTGTTCAATCGCCCGCGCAATGTTTTCGCCAAGTGGCCCACCCCAACTGCCATCAGAGTTTTGCCAAGCCAAGCCATCTTGTCTGCCCGGAGTGCTCTTGATGCGCTGTGCATATTGATGGACCTCGTATCCCTCGCGCTTTCGAAACGCATACTCCTCCTGTGCTTCTACGTAGGTATGGCAGACTTCGATGGCGTCCAGTTCGTTGTAGCCGATGCGCCGATACAGAAGTTCCTGTCGTCCAGCCCTGGCATCAAAAACCCACCTATCGCCTTCTTTCACTATGGGCACGGGGAATGGCCAACTTTCGTTTCCCACGAGTAGGAACGCACGGTTCCGGTTCTTCGGATCCAACGAAATGCTATTTTTTTCGTGAGCCTGGGCAACAAAGTCGGTAGCACGCTCTCGGTCTTGCGCGTACTCACCTGTGAGAACAATGTCCTCGTTGGTCGGGCCAAAAATACGAATCAGGGAGTCCAGGTCGAACTTCTCGGCTGCGTCTATCAATGCCACGGCGGCCTGCTCCGGGTTGTCAAAACTCTGGAGGCCACCGGTGTTCGATGCCCGTTTGGTCACTGTTGATTCCTGAGCGGCGAGAAGCACTACTAAATAGAAGAGCGTTGCCGTGCCCATCATCCGAAGTGGTCCGAATACCTTTTGCGTCACAGGTTTTAATCTCACCCTGTTCTCTCCTTCGATACCATTACTTCTCAATGTCTTTTACCTGCGGCCTCGGCCTCCTCCGGCGCGAGCACCTCCACTCCGGCCTGCCATGCTGGAAGAACCACGGCTACCCGCAGCGCTAGCGCTGGAACCGTTGTAGCCCCCATTTCCACCAAAGGCGCTCTGGCTTCCACTGCTGCCCCCCGAGGGATCACGATTTCCAGTACTCTTTGCGGCCTCTCCACTAGGACGGCTGGCTGTACTGCTTCCAGTAGCTCCCCGACTGCTAGGTGCGCTGCCGGACTGCGGCTTGGCCTGTTGGCCGGCGTTAGCTTGGCGATTGGCTGCAGATTCTCCGCTTCCAGCAGCTGCACGACTGCTCGATGTGCTGCCAGACTGTTGGTTGACTTGTTGCCGGGCGTTAGCTTGGCGATCGGCCGCGGCTTCCCCGCTTCCAGCAGCTGCACGATTGCCGGATGCGCTGCCTGACCGCTGGTTGACTTGTTGCCGGGCCTTAGCTTGGCGATCGGCC
>Ga0207053_10185_pt1 | contig 16854 bp, 15 predicted proteins | sample Alteio_BWMinCont_59_FD_153290 | JGI IMG/M metagenome (GOLD analysis project Ga0207053, IMG submission 153290) | Enriched cells from forest soil in Barre Woods Harvard Forest LTER site, Petersham, Massachusetts, United States -... | ecosystem: Environmental > Terrestrial > Soil > Temperate forest >...
GCTATTCAGCGGCGCGACTCCAGGCGGAATAATCCCTTCGTTCAGCTGGAGCCCTTCTTCAGTGAGAGCGGGCGTCCGGACGGCCCTCGAAACGGCAGCCCAGATGGTCTGTTGCTTGGTAAGCGTTCCGAGAACTCTTACGTTCGGTTCAAACTCAAAGCCCGTGAAAGGGTTGCGCTCGAACTTCGAGCCAATGGTGACCTGCATGTTGCTGTGGAAGAAGCCCAGCGTGTCCTGCACGAAGGCGCTGTATTGATTTAGGCTGCTTTGGTTCGGCTGAACCGCCACGGTGAAAGTAGAGGCGTTGTCATCCTGGATCGAGCGATAGCCGAGTCCCCACACCAACTCCTGAGTCTCGCCGAGGTGAATATCGTGCTGGAAGTCAACGTCGTATACCGATTCATGGTCAGAAAAGATGGTGGGGAAGAAGAGGTTGCTGCGGTCGTAGTAGACTTGCAGCGAAGTCGAAGATCGGGCAAAGGAGTGATTCCAACGGCCCAGCAGATCCCCTCCGCTCATGTTGTTGTTATTTGGATAGGTACTCGAATAAGTGGGTGGAGTTAAGGATGGGACGGTTAGCGTTTCCCCGAAATTGTCGTGATAGATGTCGCCTTGTATGGTCATCGAATCCGCATTCGCTATATTGGAATCGACGCGGAATCCGCTGCGTAATGCGTGCCAGCCGTCGGAAGCTGTTGCGCCTGTCGAGTCAATCGAAGGATACCAATCGAAGTATTTGCCATAAACGCGATAATCGGTGTTATCGCCGACCTTGCCGCCGTAGCGCGCGCTTTCAGCCGTCGCTTCCTGCGACCCGGCGCCTGCCGTTAGCAAACCGCCGTGCGTGTTCTTGGCGGACTTGGTAATGATGTTGATGACGCCGTCGACGGCGTTGGCGCCCCACAAGGTAGCGCCGGGACCGCGGATTACCTCGATCCGGTCTACGTCTTCCAGCATGACGTCCTGCACATTCCAATACACGCCGGAGAAGAGAGGGGTGTATACGCTGCGGCCGTCGATCAGAACGAGCAGTTTGTTGTCGAACCGGCCGTTGAATCCGCGCGAGCCGATGGCCCATTTGTTTTGATCAATCTGCGCCACTTCCAGCCCGGGAACCATGCGCAGGGCCTCCGGAATGCTGGTCGCGCCAGAGCGCCGGATGTCCTCCTGGGTGATGACGAAGATGGCTGCCGCCGCGTCGGCTACCTTCTGCGTTCTTTTCGAGACCGACGTCACCTGCACATTCATCAGATCTTCCAGACTCATGCTGGTGACGTCTGGAACATTCTGCGGGTTCGCAGGGCCATCCGCCCACACATTGGCCACCTGGCATACGGTAAGAACACCGAGCAAGGCGACCCGAGCCGCAAATGCGATCGAGCCGATGTTTTGCTTGCGAATCGACAACATATCCAAATCCCCCTCTAGAAAGTGGCCAGTAAAGCTGGCGTGGGATCCCCGATTCGGAGCTTTCCTTTACAGCGCCATCTTTGCCCTAACCTGGTAGATTTCTTGTTGCCCTGGACTCAGTCTCTTTCACTTGCTGCCCATTCCACGACCGCAGTGCGATGCCCGAACGCTCACAAAAACCTCATAGCGGCTTCTCCCCAGTGACCGTGAACACCGTGGAATACGTGAGCGTGTCCGGCCGGCTCAGATATTCCAGAAAGCGTTGAGAACATTCCCTGGCCTTATCTTCGCCGCCAAGAGCGCGGGCTATCCGAGGCGCTGCAATATCCAGCTTCAGCTCCCATTGCTTCAGAACCTCGGGTTCGATTTCGCCCGCGATCAAATGGTAGCTTTCCGCTTGCACCTGGATATTTTCCAAGCCCGCCTGGCGTGCGAGCCAGAAGAGCTTTCTCCCGACGAAAGGATCGAAACCCGTACTCCCCAATGCCCCGACGACTTTCTCCACCGCACTCTGCAGTACCGCATCTTCCGGGTAATGCCAAAGCAGCTGCCCATCGAGGTCCTGCAGCAAAACGGTCCCGCCCGGTTTGCAAACCCTGGCCATTTCAGCCACGGCCCGCTCTTTCTTGGGGAGGTACTGCAGCAGCATGCGGCAGTAGACCAGATCGAAGCTGTCCGGCGGAAACTGCATCGCCTGAGCATCGCCGCATACGAAGCGTATGCTCGGATTCTCCCGGTTGAGCCGAATCGCTTCGTTGACGCGATCCGCGCTGATATCCATGCCCGTTCCCCGAACCGAGAAATGCAGACCGCAAACCGCCCCCAAAATCACGCCGGGACCGCAGCCCACCGAGAGCACTTCCATACGCGGCGCGATGCGTCCTGCCATGTACTTGTGAACCCATGCCTCTGGATCGACCTTGGCTTTCAGCCGTGTCGCCTCGCGCGGGTCGTCCATGATGTAATCGATTGTTGCGGCCTTGATCATCGCCTTCCTAGCTTACGAACGTCATTTGCGTGCCATGTTTCTCGGATCGAGCCAGCAATCGCGAATAGAAGGCGTCCACGTGCCGGTAGAGTCGCAACTGCCCGTCTTTCAGCCATATTCCCTGGCAGTAATGGCGAAGTAATTCCGCGCCCAGCTGAGTCATGGCCGTACCGGCAATCTCATCGGTGATGACCGGAATCGCGTCCAGCTCGAATCCCTCATAAGCCCTCGAGCTCGCCTTGAGCAGGCTGGCCGCGACCGCCGCAACGTCGGAGTCCGGCAGCGTCGGATGCAGCAGCAAATCGCAGCGATTTTCGATGTAGCTGAAGTTGACGCCCAAGGGACCGCGATAGGCGATAGCCGCGCCGATGGGCTCTTCCTTGTATCCGCGATAGGCCAGCCATACCCGGCGTGTGCGCCGCAGGCCGACGCGGCGATACATTTCATCCACAGCTTTGAACTCAACGTCCCCCTGTAACTCCTCCGCGGTCACGTAGACGGTCCCTCGTGCCGCCGTGGCGATGGTGCAAAGCGCTTCTTTGTGCGAGGGACTGTAGGGAACGACACGAATTCCCTTTTGCGCAGGCATCACCAGTTTTCTTGGAAGTGCGAAGTAGAGATGCCGCTGAACGGAGGAGAGCGATTCGCCTATGGATTTCACCATGGACCCGAATACCCGCGATGGAAACCGATTTTCTGGCCGGAACCAATTCTGGTTCGATTCAGCGACTCCCTTTAAGAAACTGGCAGCCGATCCCGCCAGCATGACCGCGCGTGAGGCATAAGGATTGTTTTCAGAGACGAGATGCTGAAAGGTCCACCCATTTAGCGCGGTGCGCCAAACAGCAATCGACGCGCGTCCGTGCTTGTCGTCCCCGGCGGTCAAGACATACAGAAGCGATTCCCCCGCGGACAGCATCCGCCGCCAGTTCTCTTTAACCTGTCCCAAATGCGGGAGGAGCCGGGCGGCCTTGTCCGGATAGAGAAAGCCCGTTCGTTCGTAAAGCGCGAAGATTTCATCAACAGGCAGAGCGTTGATCTGCACGCCATAGGCGTCGTACACGTCCGCCAATGTTGGCAAACTGTTGATGATTTCCTGATCAAGGACCTCAATCGGCATATAATTTCGGCTATTCCTCGCGCCGTATTCCCTGACTTTCCCCTCCTGGCTTCCAAACTGCCGCACCGCCAGCAGCCGCTCTTTTTCACCCTCTAAAAATCGAGAACTATGCTCAGAAACAAGCTACTAGCGTTACGAATTCCTTAGATATAGGGGCTATTGCCACCGTTTCAGAATGGGCCATTAGTACTGTTTCAAAGCGGACGCCCGAACGGACTAATAGCCATTTCGATACAGTTCGGGTGCGCGTTTCCAGCTTGCGACGCTGGGAAAAGTTACTTCGCTGAAGATGAATGGCATTCAGAGCGTTTTTCTTGTGTTTCGTAAGCTACTGATTCAGCCTGTGTTATAACCAATCTACAAGCGCCTAGGGGGTTCGCCGGCAGCCGTACTGGTGAGCGCTGAAGCGCCGATCTAGCCTCGCGAGTTGGTGTTCAGACCGCGGTGTGAACGCCAGCGTTAAAAGATAGCTACTTCGGCACATCGCTCTCGCTTACGTTTGCTTCGCGACGGCGCATCGGCAGGCTCAGGCATGGTTTTCGCATGCAAGTGCGCTCAATTCGCACCACCGATTGAACTAGGTGGAACACCCCTGGCCAACGATTGCCCTACAGGTCAATTGACTCTTGATGGATTAGATTGGAGAGTGATGCGAGCCAATCCACAATTGTGCTCGAGTGGAGGAGTATGACAGGCACTTGTGACTCTTGTGATCGTGTTGCGGAACTTTTCGAACTACCCGGGCGGGAAGACAAGAACTGCTCAGAGTGCGACTCCGATATCTCGACCATGATAGTGCTTTACGAGGCTCTCAATGATGCCGAGCGCGTAGGAACGGATGCGGGCGAATTGGAAAGTGAAGTAATCGAGATTCTGCGCGGGTATCTACAGCGATGCGGAATGGACCCCTTGGCGTCCGCCCGATAAGCACCCATCTTACCGCGGACGCAGCGCTTAGGTTTACCCTCGAGTGCCTACTTCTTCCCTGCTAAATGCATGAATGCTAGACCACGCCATTTCCGTTGACGGAAGACAGCGTCTTAACGATTCCTATAGGACCCTCCGGGCCTCTCAGTAGTCGATCCCGAAGTACCGTCACCACACTGCTTCGAGTCCCAGCCATGGAAATGGCAACCATGCCGAACCGGAAGGACAAGTAAAGTAGTTACTGGTATCAAAGAGAATAACCGCCGAGCCTTTCTTTATGGACATCGATCGAGCATTTCATTGCAATAGTGTTTGGGAGAATGGGAATGAGCGAACAGCGCGTTCCAACCACTTCCGGGGACACTGCTTTCGCAACCTGGCTGCGTAATCCGGCAGCTCCACTACGACAACGCACAGCACCTTTTGGCGGCCGTTGTACCCTCCGTCGTTCTTAGATTAGTTGATTTATCGAGGGCCTCAAAGACGAGGATGCCGATGAGCACAGTTAGTGAAATCTCAGAGTCGAAGAGCCAGCCAGCACGAACCGAAGCACTCGGTATCAACAAGGCACTGGTGAATTACGAATCCCCGATTGCAGGCGAAGGACGCTCCAATCCCGAAGTGACGATCCTCATGCCGTGCCTCAACGAAAGTGAGACGCTGGAAGTCTGCATTCGAAAGGCACAGGGTTTCCTCGATTCGAATCAAGTTCGGGGCGAGATCGTGGTTAGCGATAGCGGGTCAAATGATGGCTCGCAGGAAATTGCCCGTAAATGCGGAGCTAGAGTCGTCGACGTCCCGATTCGTGGCTATGGAGCGGCCCTGATTTATGGCAGTTCGGAAGCACGCGGCAAGTACGTCATCATGGGCGATTCCGACGAAAGTTACGATTTCTCTACCCTTCAGCCCTTCGTGCATAAGCTACGCGAAGGCTATGACCTGGTCATTGGTAACCGATTGACGGGTGGCATCAAGCCTGGGGCAATGCCATGGAAGAATCGCTGGATTGGAACGCCCGCTCTATCGTCCATTGGGTGGATCTTTTTCCGCTGTCCGGTCGGCGACTTCAATTGCGGCTTGCGAGGCTTCTCCATGGACGCGTTCAGGGAAATGAACCTTCGCACCACCGGCATGGAACTTGCCTCGGAGATGATCGTAAAGGCGACTCTCTTGAAGTTGCGAATTACCGAGGTCCCCACCACGCTCAGCCTTGATGGACGCAGCCGGGCGCCCCACCTTCGGCCATGGCGGGACGGCTGGCGGCACCTGAGATTCATGCTTCTGTGTAGCCCGCGCTGGCTATTTCTATATCCCGGTCTTCTGCTCGTGATGGCTGGGCTGCTCAGCGGCGCATGGCTCCTGCCCGGGCCCAGAATGATCGGGAACGTTACCCTCGACATTCACACGCTATTCTTTTCCGCCATCGGGGTTTTGATCGGGTTTCAGGCGATGTTGTTTGCCGTTTTCAGCAAGACTTTTGCAATCGCTGACGGTTTGCTGCCGCCAGATCCAAAAATGGATCGCTTGTATCGTATTTTCGTGCTGGAAATCTGGTTGGTGGTAGGAGCCCTCCTGGTTGCCTTGGGGCTTGGCGGCGCCTTGAGCCGCGTGGTCATTTGGGAACGGCACGGTTTCGGAGAACTGGATCCAACTCTCGTGATGCGTATTGTGATTCCATCTGGGCTCTCGCTCGCGTTGGGTTGTCAAATCATCTTGTCGGCTTTTTTCCTGAGCCTTCTTCGGATGCGGCGAAAATGAGCCCATCGGACCGTGTGCATGCCCGGCCAGCCCTAATGCCTCGAACTAATCATCGCGACGGAATTTCGCTTACCTCAATTTTCCAAACCTGGCGATCGTTGAAATAATCGATCAATTCCTGATTCTTCGCCGCACCCATGTCCCACGCCCAGACAATTTTCGCGGAGTCGATATCCGCTGCGTTGTAGATCCATTCGTGCGGTGTGTCGGAGTTTCCCTGGGCCTTGTAGCTCACAAGCACCAGGGATTTTCCGGGAACCTTTTCTAATCCTTTCTCGATCCCATCTCGAGGCAGCTTCCTAGAATCGCTGTTGTACCAGGTAGGCGGCCAGGTCGGCCCAGTATCTATGTGAAGTGGCCCCGCCGCCGCTCGCAACGCCAGCATCAACACGCAAGTAAGCGGAATGGCGCGCGAAAGGAAGAGCCCAGCGGGTTTGCCGTGCCATTCCCATCGCCGCATCCGGCGCATCGCCAGCAACACGATAGCCATCAGCACGCAAGTCATCGGCGCCGCGTAATGCGCCTGTCCGTACACTTCGATCGCCAGCCCCGCAATCGATACGGCGCTTGTCCACACGAGGAAGCGCCCTCGCCAATCAAGCCTCTTCCATTTCAGTTCCCGCGCTCGAATGAGCAATGCAACCAGAAGCGGCAGGGTAAGAGCAGGGCCCAAAAGCAGCAACCATACCTTCTCCGTCCGTTGATACCAGGAGAGCAACAAGCCGCGGACGGATTGGGTCTGCTGGTACTGCGGCAAATCGGACAAGAGATAAAACTCGCGAAGCGCGTCGTGATTGTAGAGCGGCTGGGGCCGCGGGGACTGAAAAATGAAAAGCGGCGCCACCTCGTAGGTCATCTCATTGAGCTGGTACGGCAAACGCAGGGGATGGCCTGTGACTCTCCAGTTGTAATATCCCATCGCGATGGCCGTAACGCCGACGCACAGAACCAGGGGGAAAACTGTGCGCCGCATCACCAGGAAGAACTCGGTTTTTTTTTCCTTTAGCCACCAGAACAGCAGAGCCACGCTGGCCGGGATGCACAGGAGCAGTCCCTCGTACGGCCGGCTACTGGCCAAGATAGCGATTCCAAGTCCCATGAGCAGGGAATCTCGAACCCGAGGAGATTTCCTTAGCCTCACGAGGCCGCCTAAAAGCAGGGCTCCTCCAGTAGCCGGCAAGGCCCCGCCCCAATAGCTATTTCCCCAATAGCTGAACACGCTCAATCGCACCGCAAGAATGAGAGCGCCGGCCATCGCCCACTCCGGCGAGATCCATTCCTGGAGCATCCAGCAAATGGCCACGCACATGGCCGCCATGCTCAGCCACACACCCACAATCGGATATCCGGCGATCAATTTTCCGGTCGCGAGAACGATCCCCTGGGCGGGCGGATATTTGGATTGGTATGTCGGGCGCATGTTGATGTGGAAGGTTTCGAGGTGAATCCACATGGGAGGCGTAGGATTGGTCAGGCGCCCGTGCAGGTAGGTGTCCGCCTGAAGCAAGTAGCTGAACTCGTCGTCAATAGATGGCCTGGGGATCGGTAAGATGGGCAACGCCGCAAGGCGCATGGCGATGGCCAAGCCGCCGACCATCAACAACGCTAGACCCCTCCTGCGCGCCAACAGCGAGAAGAGCGCTTCCGTGCGTGCCAAGGACTCCGAGGCGAATCCGGAAAAGGTCACCGCAGCAAAGGCCAGCGCGACAACGAAAGCAAGCTCGATATAGATCAGCATCAATCGATTAGTCTCGAACAGTTCCATCCCACCCGACACACGAACGTTCACTGGTAATAGCTAAAACATCACGCCCCTATGCACCATGGAATACGCGGCGAAACGCCTACTATCTTCCTGCGCACAGTTTGAGCCAGCTTGCGGAACGGCGTTCACAAGCTACATCTATAATCCCTGCGTGCCGGAGGCTCTTTGAACGGATTGTCCACCCTCGGGGCGAGGGCCCGCTTTGTGAGAACTGTTACGCTCGGGCAAGCGTCGAAGTCCAATTCGTCAAGAACCGCGCGAAACGAAAAGAAATTCCGCGCCTCACTCTGTTGTTTTGTTTGCCCCTAAACGGGGGAACCTTGGAGAGCTAATGGAAATCTGGGCAGAAATCGGCAAAGTGCTTATGAAACGAGTAAGTCTGGCCTTGGCGCTATTGACCGCGATTACGCTGCCGCTTCCGGCACAGCAAGCAGCGAAGTATTTTCCGCAGCGGGGCGAATGGCAACGAAAATCTCCCTCTGAATTGGGTTTCGATGCGACAAAGCTCGGCCAGGCCGTAGCGTACGCACAGGCGAACGGCAGCTCATGGAATTTCGAGAATGACCAGGTGCGAATATTCGGCACTCTACTGGGTCCCTTGCCGAAGACTCATGCTGCTACCAACGGGATAATCCTCCGCCATGGTTATGTCGCGGCGCAATTCGGAGACACCAAGGCAACCGACCCTGCCTACAGTGTCGCGAAAAGCTTCCTCTCCATTCTGTGCGGCCTTGCCGTCGAGCGCGGGCTTATACGCGACGTCAACGATCCGGTGGGACGTTACATTCACGATGGTGGTTACGACTCGGCACACAACGCCCAAATCACGTGGAAGGAGCATCTGCAGCAGACTAGCGAATGGGAAGGCACGCTGTGGGGTAAGAATTCCGACTTCGTCGGAGCCCAAGAGTTCGGCACGAGTCAACAGCCGCCGCATGCTATTCATCCGCCAGGTTCGTTTTGGGAATATAACGACGTCCGCCTCAACCGGTTTTCTTTGTCGTTGTTGCGCATGTTCCAGATGGGCCTGCCCGATGTTCTTAAGACGAGCATCATGGACCCGATTGGTGCGTCGTCTGACTGGCGGTGGATTCCTTACGCCAATTCGTATGTTGAAATCGGTGGGCGGAAAATCGGTTCCGTCAGCGGCGGCACGCGTTGGGGCGGCGGCCTCTGGATCAATTCGGAAGACCTCGCGCGCTTCGGCCTGCTGATCCTCAACCGCGGCCAATGGCGTAATCAGCAACTTGTTCCCGCGAAGTGGCTGGCCGCCGTAGTCACCCCAAGCGAGCGCCAGGCCGGCTACGGCTATCTTTGGTGGCTGAACCCCAATCGAAAGGCGTGGCCGGACGCCCCCGCTTCAAGTTTCGCTGCGGTCGGAAACGGGGCGAATGCAATTTGGATCGATCCGGACGATGACATCGTTATCGTGTGGCGCTGGTTTGCGGGCAACGCTATGGACGAAATGGTTGCGAAAGTTCTGGGCGCTCTCAAAAGGTAGCTTCGCTTAAGGCCCGCAAACAGCCGACTTCATCGAAAAGGATGGCGCCTTCCACCCTCCGCGCCAGGGGTCTTGCGAGCCGAAGCAGGTCCTCCCGATCCGGTCGAAGCTGCCGGAGAACCTATGGCCTTTATTAACTCTGCTGTATTACACTGGAAACTGCATCGGGAAGCCAAGAAAATCATGTGGACGTTCGACAGTTTCCCGCAGGATGACTTGGAGAAAAGGCAGATTACCTTGCTCGGAGGCCAGACGAAAGACGACATCCTGCCGCTGGCGGATGAGCTTGTGAACATGTTCAAGAGGCGATTCCAGTCTCCAAGGTTGCAAAAAGCCATGGTTTGGTCACAGCAGAGCAGGAAAACATCTAGTAAGTCCTTATGGGCCTGTAGCTCAGGTGGCTAGAGCGCACCCCTGATAAGGGTGAGGTCGACTGTTCAAGTCAGTCCAGGCCCACCATTTTTTCACATTCGGGTTTTTCCGGGAAATCGTCATTTGTGCCCGTTCGAGCGCGCTAAAAGCTCGATGCCGAAACCACGGCGAATGCCCCGCGCAAGCAACAGACGATTTGCGTCGGAAATCGGATTGTCAGTTGCTTGCCATCTCGTACCCCGGCGCAATTCTCAGACTTGGCGCCGGCGTCAGCGCGGCGTGATCATCTCTGGCCTTTCGTAGAGCTTTTGGCCGCTCTCCATGGGGCCGCTGTTCCGGTGCAGGACGCGATTGATTGTTGGCAGCAATTCCGTCCCCGCGTCGACTTTTGAGACAAAAGCATCGGCGCATACTCGTTTCGCTACCTCTCTGCCTGCCTCAGACGAGCAGTGCAGGCTGAGCAGCACGATCTTCGTCGAGGGTGCGACACGCCGTATTCGCCATCCCGCTTCCAGGCCATCCATCTTCGGCATGCAGAGATCCAGCACGACGAGGTCCGGCTGTAACTCTTGGGCTAGTTCCACGGCCCGTTTGCCGTCTTCGGCTTCACCGCAGATTTCCAGGGAATTCTTGGCGAGAAGGAATCGTATAAACCTTCTCATGGCCTCGTGATCGTCCACGATCAAGACTCGAGTCATCTGGGCCTCCTCGGTCCAAGGTATCGGGGACACGGGCTATATTCCCGCGGAGAGGAACGCCGAGCCCATCCGGGGATTCACTTACGTGTTCTCATAAAGTTACTGTCATTAGAATTAACTTAGAAGTTACTTTCGCTGTATTTTCTGACGAGGTGGGAAGATTGCCGTAATGCGTTTGGGGTTGGGTTGGGTACTATGCCTCTGGCAGGCTCTCTTGACTTGACCGGGAGCGCGTCTTGGACGCAGGCAGCACCGCCTCTTCGCGATTGCTGACGCACCTTGTGATCGCCGCGAATCCCACGATGTTCCCGCCGACATCTTTGACGGGCGACAACGACATCGAAACGCCTATGCGTTCTCCGCCTTTGCGGACGTGCACGGCCTCACAGAGTTGAACTCTTTCTTCGCGTCTAAGTCGTTCCAAGATTTCGGGCACCTGATCCGGTTCGTCCGAGGCGATTAGGATATACCTTGACCGCCCGAGCACTTCGTTTGCCGAATAGCCGTATAAAACCTCCGCGCCCTTGTTCCAACTGACGATCGTGCCACCCATCGTGTAAATCGCTATCGCGTCATTGGCAAATTCTATGATCGATGCCAATTGCGAAAGCCTTTCCTCCAGCCGCTTGCGCTCGGCAACTATGCTTTTGAGTACTTGATTCTGCCGCACAAGCTCACGCGTCCGCTCGGTCATTGGCTGGTTGGCTCCGTCCTCGAGCCCGGCTACTTTTAGTTGTGCGCGCAACAACTCTACGAAGGCCTTCCAGGAGGCGTTATCTAGCAGAAGAGGCAGCATTACGTTGGCCGTTGCCGCGCCCGCCTCGACGTAACTTTGTCCGTCGGTTATTTGGTGAAGAAGCTCTCCATAATCGGCCACCAGGCTTCCCCGCGGGATTGCGGCATCCAGCAATTGTCTTTCATCCTCGGATTGCGCTTCGTCTCGAAGTTGCTGAATAAGCGTCGCTATTTTTGCGCTGTTGTCGGCGCGTTTTGCGAGCAATTCGTCATTTCGGCGTGAGACCTCAATCCACATCCGCATCGTGAGCTCAACGTTGTGGTTGGACAAGCAAAGAGCTCTCTCGGCCATCTCGAGCTTGGCCTCAAGCGCGGTGCCAAGGTCGGTTTGCTGTTGCATGGTTACTCTCCTTCGCCCTCTGACCCCGATATTCCGCGATCCGGACGGTCTCCCAGGAGCAGTCGTTTCGCTTTTCACGCCAACTTTTTATCAAGAAGCAAACTGTCTATCTTCTTGCTTAGCCTTTCAAAGTCGATGGGCTTGGTTTCATATTCATCACATCCAGCCTCGCGGGCCTTCTCCCGATCCGTGACCAGAGCATGCGCGGTCAAGGCGATGATGGGGATGTGACGCGTGGCCTCGCTTGACTTCAACAGACGAGTTAATTCCCAACCGTCCATGGCCGGTAGGCTGATATCCATCAAAATCAGATCGGGGCTTTCCGATCGGGCGAGCAAATATCCTTGCCTGCCATCCAGGGCGCTTACGACGCTATAGCCTCTCTTCTGCAGCCGCCTGGACAACATATTGATGTTCATTTCATTGTCTTCGACCAGCAATATCTTTGGCATGCTCAGTTCTCCCGTCCAAGTTGCCCCCCCAGAACGGATCGTGGCCCAGCGTGTCCACGACCGCGAAAACGCAGCCATGCGGCATCCGATGCGGACCATTACTTTTATGACCTTTAGCTGTGAGCCAAAATGGCACAGTGGTACCGTTTTCCAAACCGGCTACCGGGAGCGTATTAGCGTCTTCGATACAGCTATAGCCGCTGCCGGCCAGAAAGACCTCTCCGAGCTGGCACCGCCTGCACCGATAGCCGATAGCCGAAAACCACCAATGCCGCTGAAAAACCACCGGCGTCTCTAAAGCCGCAACTCTTCGAGCCACAGCCTGTGCGTGCGTAAGCTATTGCTAATACAATAGTTACATAGGTCTTGGTTGGCGCCGATTTGGCATCAGACTTGCTTCTTTCCATGTGGAGCAAGCGTCTAATACGTGCGAAGGAGAAGGAGGTCGCCATGAGTCGCTATTGGAAGTTTGGTGGAATTGCATTGTTGGCGCTGGCGATGCTGGCACCCGCAGCGTCGGCGCGTCCGCCCTTTTTCGGTTTTGGAGGATATTTCGGGCCAAGGTTCTACGGACCAACGTTCTACTTCGGGCCTGGCTTCTACGGGCCCGGTTGGTACGGTATGGGGGCTTACGGGCTGGGGTGGTACGAGCCATACGGCTTTGTGCCGGGTCCTGTAGCCGGTAGGGTCAAGATCGATACCAAAACAAAAGACGCGCAGGTATACGTGGACGGTGGCTATGCGGGAACGGTGGCAAAGCTCGGAGCGTTTCCCCTCCGCGCCGGTACGCATGACATCGAGCTGCGCGGTCCCGATGGCCAAGCCTTCTATCAGGAGCACATTGACGTGATCTCCGGGAAGACCATCACGCTCAAGCCCTAATCATCGCCTGGCTCTCAGTCATCTCCAGAGGCCGGATGGATTCCCCATCCGGCCTCTCGCGTTTTACGATTGGCCGCGCGGATTAGCCACTTAACGCCTGCTCAGTATGCGCATGAAGACAAAGCGCCGAGCCCGCGCGCGGTGCCCCGGTGTGCGACCAGCGTCTATCAGCTTCCGCTTGAGAGTGGCTCCCGGCTGTCGTATCATCCCCACCGGACGGACTATCCCCTCGCATGATCACTCGTTCTATCGGAGCCGGCTCCCGCTGGCTGCTGGAAAAGATTGTCGACGCCATTGCCGCCACCGGTATCAATCCGAACGTGCTTACGGCCTTTGGGCTATTCGTGAACCTGTGGGCGGCGTTGCTCTTTGCCGAAGGCATGTTCCGGTCGGGTGCGGCGGTGATCTTCATGGCCGGATTTCTGGACATGCTGGATGGGCAGGTGGCGCGGCGCGAGCAACGCGTCACCGCCTTCGGGGCTTTTTTCGACTCCACGCTCGATCGCTATTCCGACATGGCCCTCTACATGGGCCTGCTCGTTTACTACGCGGTGAATGGCCGAGCCTCCTATGTGATCCTGGCCGCCGTGGCCACGGCAGGATCGGTCATGGTCAGTTACACGCGCGCCCGCGCCGAGTCGTTAATTCCCACTTGCAAAGTGGGATTCATGGAACGGCCCGAGCGGCTCGTGCTGCTGATCCTGGGAGGCACGTTTGACCGCATGGCGCCGGCGCTCTGGGTGATTGCCGTAGTCTCCACGATTACAGTCATTCATCGCATCGTTTACACCTGGCAGGAAACCAAAGCCGGCCGCACGCTCCCGGGCATCCACTTGGCCATTTAGGTTTTGGCTTCCGCCCGCGGTTCGCTTTCCGTGGCGGCCGATTCGCCCATGGACGCGTGCACGGGCTCGGCCACCGATCTCCACACGCGCTCGCGCAATTCGGCCAATTCTCGCTTGCCGCCGCCCTCCGTTTCGATCGTCTCGTGCAGCCACACCACAATCGTCGCAGGCCGCAGCATCCAGCTCGTTTTGCGATTGAACGCGAATGATCCGACGATACTCACGGGCGTGATGGGCGTTCCGAAATCCTGCGCCATGCGAAAAATGCCGTCGCGAAATGGCCCCACACGCCCGGTAATTGTTCTGCTGCCTTCCGGGAACACCACCAGGCTCACTCCTCGGTCCAGTGCCGCGCGAGTCATGCGCCACATGCGTTTCAAGGCTGTCGGCGAACTTCCCTCCGGAACCGGCACGTTGCCGAAGCGCTTCATCATCCAGCCATACACGGGGATGCGGAAGTGCGACTCGAGCTCGAGCCCGCGAATAAATTGAGGAGCGGCGCAGTAAAGCACGAAGGGATCAAAAAGATTGACGTGATTGGAAACGAAAAAGCAAACCCGGTTCGGGTCAAAACCCGGCGCGCGCCGAACCTCCACACGCGCTCCCGCCAGCCGTATCAAATTGCGCGATAACCAGCGTTGAGGCGCGTCGTTCTCCTGCGGATCTACGAAGAACGCCATCAGAATGAGCACGGGACAAACCGAAAAGAAGAACGCGCCCGCTAAAATCCACCGAAAAACACTTCGCAGCCGTAGATAGGCGGAAGGCGTGTCCGCCCCAGCCGGCGTTTCTTTCGCGCAGGGCTTCTCTGGCGAAGCATTCATACCAAGACGTCCAAAACTCCGGGAAGCACCTCCACGCTCTGGCACTTCAAAGTGAGCACTTCCCCGTCGATCATCACGTCCACCGGCGCCTCCAGTGCGAATTCGATTCGCCGCACACCGCGGCGCGAAGCCAGCGGATGGCCGATGTGCGTCCCGTCGAACAGCGTGGGCAGGTTGCGCAGTAGGCCGATTCTTCCGATGGGCCCCCAGCGAACATACTCGATGAGACCGTCGCCGATGGATGCTTGTGGCGCAATCATCATCTTGCCGCCGGTGAATCGGCTGTTATTGAAGCTCAGAAAAAGGCAGCGCCGCTGGTCGAACTCGGCATCGCCGTCCGCGCGCAGCGGAAAAGCCCGCCGCCTGAGCCGCGCGAGGCACTGCAGCACGCCGAACAAATATCCGAGTTCCCCAAGACCCTTGAAGCGCCGATTGGCCGCGGCGGTGACGTCAGCGGTGAAACCCACACTGAGCAAATTGATGAAGTAGAGCTTGCCGCCGGAATGCTGGAGGCAAAGCACGTCGCTCGATTTCCGGCTGCGCGCGACAATGGCTTCTCGAGCGTGTTCCGCGCCGTTGCTGGTAAAGTCGCGCAGGAAGGAGTTTCCGGTGCCCAGAGGCAGAAAACCCAAAACAGGCTTGCCGCCCGCCTCAGCTTCCGGGAAAAGGCCGTTCACAATCTCGTATGCCGTCCCATCGCCTCCCACGGCGATGAATTGACGCCAGCCCTGCGCATACGCTATACGCGCCAGCCGCGCCGCGTCTCCCGGCCCGCCAGTCTCCGTTATATCCAATTCGACTCCGGCCGCGCGCAGCTTTTCGAGAGCCGTTTTTGCCAATTTGCCGCAGCGCCCTCCGCCCGCGGAGGGATTGACGATGGCCAGAAACGCGTCGCTCACAGCGGCTGCACGACGCTGCGATCAAACTGCCGTCCGATCTGTTCGGCCAGCATATTCCGCTTGATTTTCAAGGAGGCGGTGCGCGGAAAATCCTCGGGCCAAAGAACGTATCCGCTGACGCGTTTGTAGGGCAGAAGACGCTGATTGCAGCGATCCAGTTCGGCGCGCATCGCGCCATTTATATTTTGAGCCGGATCCACATGCGCGACGAGCACCAGCTGTTCGCCCGTCATGCTGCGCTGCGGCCATAAATAATTGGCCGCGAACACGCAGAACTCCTTCACGGGCAGCCCCTCAAAGACATTCTCGATGTCTTCGGGGTAAATATTTTTGCCTTCCGCCGTGACGATCATGTTTTTCTCGCATCCAGCCTTCCCAAATCGCCCGTCATCAGCCAGCCGTCCACGATGGTTTCCGCCGTCAGCTCCGGATCGTCCAGATAATGCGACATCACGGTCTTACTGCGCACGGCCACTTCACCCACGCCATCCGCGCCCGCATGCATGATCCGCACTTGCATGCCGGCCACCGGCTTGCCCAGCGTATCGGGACGAAACGGCCTCATATCGTTCACGGTGATGGCCGTGCACGCCTCCGTGCAGCCGTATCCGTTTGCGATTTGGATGCCGAGCTCGTGGAAAAATTCCAAAGTCTTCGGCTCGGTGAACGCCCCGCCCACGAGCAGCGCGCGCAACTCCCCGCCAAACGCCTGGTGAATATCCTTGAGCAGCAGCCGGCTCAGCCAGAGCCGCGGACGCCGGCGCGTCGCCAAGCGGTTTGCGCGCACCAGCGCACTCAGCGCGCGCCGCTTCATCGGCGGCAAAGCCGCAAAGCGCTCGCGCAGGCCGCGCTCCAGATTTTTCAGGATGAGCGGCACAACCGCCATATAAGTGATCTTGTATCGCGTGAAGGCTTCGCGGATGTACTCCGGCCGCAGGGTGCGCAGATGCACCACCGTTCCGCCGCCCGTAAACGGCATGATGAAGCCGCCCATGAAGTCGATGGCGTGATTGGTCGGAATGATGCTCAGGTAGCGCGCGCCCGGCCAAAACGGCCAGAGCGGCGAGACCGCCGCGCATTGCTCGAGATAATTTTCGTGCGTCAGCACGCAGCCTTTTGGCCGCCCGCCCGTTCCGGAGGAATACACGATGCAGGCAGCGTCTTGCCGTTTGCGCGGCCGGAATTCGGGCGTTTTGCCGCCGCGAAACTCCTCCCACCGCTTCGCGCCTGCGAGATCCGCGCCCGCGGGAGTCTCGGTGACCAAAATGTTTTCGACCC
>Ga0207053_10186_pt1 | contig 16842 bp, 13 predicted proteins | sample Alteio_BWMinCont_59_FD_153290 | JGI IMG/M metagenome (GOLD analysis project Ga0207053, IMG submission 153290) | Enriched cells from forest soil in Barre Woods Harvard Forest LTER site, Petersham, Massachusetts, United States -... | ecosystem: Environmental > Terrestrial > Soil > Temperate forest >...
GAGGAGTTAAAACGCTCGAATGAGGAATTGGGGCAATTTGCCAACATCGCTTCTCACGATTTGCAGGAGCCGCTGCGGATGGTAGCCAGTTACACCCAACTTCTATCTAGACGGTACAGGGGCAAGCTGGACGCCGATGCCGATGAGTTTATCTCTTTCGCGGTGGATGGGGCCAGCCGCATGCAGCGGTTGATCCAAGGCCTGCTGGCCTATTCGAGCGTCGGGACAAAAGGGAACGATCTGGTTGATACCTCCAGTGAAGCGGCATTACAACAGGCGCTCATGAATCTACGTGGCGCCATCGAAGAAAGCGGTGCTCTGGTGACGCACGATCCCCTGCCCAACGTCCTGGCGGACGAGATGCAGCTGGCCCAGCTATTTCAGAACCTTGTCGGCAATGCGATCAAGTACCAGAACCCGGGGATCCCCCGCGTGCACATCTCCGCCTCCCGGAATGGCGGGAAGAAATGGATATTCTCGGTGCAAGACAACGGATTGGGAATTGACTCGCAGTACTTCGAAAAGATTTTTGGCATGTTCCAGCGGTTGCACAAGCGGGAAGAGTTCGCCGGCACCGGCGTTGGATTGGCCATCTGCAAGAAGATTGTCGAGCGGCACGGCGGCAACATCTCGGTCCAGTCACAACCCGGGCTGGGTTCCACTTTTCGCTTTGGCTTGGCGGGAAGTCAAAGGAAATCGTGAAAGCCATCGGAGGCGAAGGTAGGGTCATTGAGGTTCTCCTGGTCGAAGACAGCCCCGGCGACGTCCGGCTTACGCAGGAAGCCTTCAAAGACGCAACAGTAACAACTCGATTGCACGTTGTATCCGACGGCGTGGAGGCCATGGACTTCGTAAAGCGCGAGGGCGCGCATGCCAACGCGCCCCGCCCCGATCTGATTTTGCTCGATCTGAACCTACCAAAGATGGATGGCCGGGAGGTTCTAGCGCTGATCAAAGAGGATGCCGATTTCAAGACGATTCCCGTCGTGGTCCTGACTACTTCCGGGGCCGAGGAAGACATCCTGAGAACATATCGCCTCCATGCAAATTGTTATCTCGTAAAACCCGTGGATCTGAATGGGTTCCTGAGCGTTGTGAAAAGCATCGACGATTTCTGGCTGGCAAGAGTCAGGCTGCCACACGAAGCGGAGAAATGAGCAGCGTCCCTATCCGGGTACTTCTGATCGAAGACAATCCGGGAGACGCCCGTTTGCTGTTCCAGATGCTCAATCAACCGGGCTCTCTCAAGGCCGAATTGACGCACTTCGGCTGCATGAACGACGCCCTAACACATCTGGGGACGAATGCAGCGAACGTTATCTTGCTCGACCTCGGGTTGCCCGATGCAGACGGATTAGGAGCTGTGCGGAAAGTGCACGCGGCTGCGTCCAGCACCCCCCTTGTAGTGTTGACCGGATTGGATGATGAGTCGTTGGCCACTCAAGCTTTGCAGGAGGGCGCGCAAGACTATCTCATCAAAGGCCAAATCGAGACCCACGCGCTTCTTCGAGCCCTTCGCTATGCCATCGAGCGCCAGCGCATGCAAATCGAAACGGACCAAGTCAGGAAACTGCAGCTACAGCTCAAGGATGAGTTCCTCTCCCACGTTTCGCACGAGCTTCGTTCACCGCTCACCGCAATCTACCAATTTGGGACGATCCTTGCGGACGAATTGGCCGGCGGGGTGAGTCCGGAGCAGCGCGAATGCCTGGACATCATTCTGCGCAATGTTGCGCAGCTACAGTCGATGATTGGCGATCTGCTGGAGGTCACTCGCGCCCAGGAAGGCAAGCTCACCATCGATCTGCAATGTACATCCGTTTCCGATGCCATCGTCTACACCGTCAAGACCCTCCAGGGAGCTGCTAAAGCCAAGGGAGTTCTTCTCTCCTATGAGTTGCCGCCGCTCTTGCCGTTGGTTTATGCCGACCCCACACGCATCCGGCAGATTTTGATCGTCTTGTTGGATAACGCGGTTAAGCATACGGGCCTTGAAGGCGTGGTGACGGCACGGGCCCAACTGCCCCTCAACGATCCGGGCTACTTGCTTCTGGAAGTTGCGGATTCGGGATGTGGCATCGCCGCGGACATGACTGAGCGGATTTTTGAACGACTCTGCCAGGCAACGGACCAGGGTCAGACGGGCCGCAAGGGTCTGGGACTCGGATTGTACATCTGTAAGGAATTGGTTACGCGACAGGGCGGCCACATCTGGGTCACCAGCGCTCCGCAGCAAGGATCCGTCTTTTCGTTTACCCTGCCCGTTTTTTCGTTGCCTCACCTGTTGTCCCCGCTTCTCAAAAATGAAAAATGGCCGAGCGATTCAGTGGCCCTGGTGACCGTCGAGATTCGTTCGCCGGACGGTTGGCTTTCCAAGGAAACGCGAGAAGAGTGGTCGCGTGACACCCGCGGTCTCTTACAACGATGTCTGATGCCCGACTTGGACATACTGCTGCCGAAGATGGGGTCCGGCGGACCCGGAGAACTTTTTCAGGTGGTTGTATTTGCCAATGAAAAAGGCGTGGCCGTGCTTACCAAACGCATTCGAGAACAATTCCAACGTCTCAAACACTGCAAGGAATCAGGCTTAACCTTTTCCACTTGTTACAGAATGCTTGAGCCACCTCCAGCGAGCGCCAAGCTACCCACCGAAGATCGCGCGGACGAAATGGCCGCAAGAATCGAGAACCTTATCAAGTCCGAAAGCTTAGCGAGGGCTGTACCATCATGAGTAATAAGAAAATTCTCATCGTCGAAGACGATCACGATGTGGGGCTGGGCTACCACATCCGGCTGAAAGCCAACCACTACGATACTTTTTTTGCTACCGATTCGCTCACCAGCATTGCGGAGGCACGGAAGCACCAGCCGGATTTGATTATCCTCGATCTTGGTCTGCCCGCCGGCGGTGGCTTTGTGGTCATGGAATGGCTCAAGGCGGATATGAATCTCGCCGTGATTCCTGTCATCGTTGTGACCGCTCGTCACCCTTACCCAAACCGGGAACGGGCACTCCTGGCCGGTGCCAAAGCCTTTCTGCAAAAGCCGGTAAATAACAACGAGCTCTTGGCCGTCATTCGACAATGTCTCGGAGAAAGCGATGGACCAAAGTAACGGAAGTTTCACTAACGGAGCTGATGGCCGGTCGCGGCACCCTAGGATTCCCGTGAACCTCACCAGCAGAGACCGCACCCTGCTTCTCATCGAGGACGATGCAACGGATGCAAGGCTGATTCGAGGCGCGATCGCGGACGCGCGCGGCGGCCCCTTTGAGGTGGAGTTGGCCGGGAACCTTGCAGACGGCCTCGAACGGCTCCGTCAGGGAAAAATAGGCGCGGTTTTCGCCGATCTATTCCTGCCGGACAGCCGGGGTATCGAGACACTTGATAAGCTGTTGGTGGCTGCGCCCCAAGTCCCCATCGTGGTCCTGTGCGGCGTCGACGATGAGGATATCGCCATCCGGGGCCTGCTGCGTGGTGCGCGAGACTACCTGCTAAAGGGCTACCTCGACAGTTACTCGTTCTCGAGGGCTTTGCACAACATGATAGAGCGCAAGGCCATGGAAGACGCGTTGTTCGCCGAAAAAGAACATGCCCAAGTCATGCTGGATTCCATTGGCGATGCCGTGCTCAGCACCGACCTTTCCGGCAAAATAACCTATCTCAATCTCGTTGCCGAAAGTATGACGGGCTGGTCTCGGGAGGACGCCGTAGGACGGCCGCTGGCCGAGGTGTTCCACATCGTCGACGGCGCCACGCGCGAAAACAGCCGGAATCCGATGGAGTTGGCGATTCAGCAGAACAGAACGGTCGGCTTGGCCGCGAACAGCATTCTCATCCGGCGCGATGGAGTGGAGTCTTCCATCGAGGATTCCGCCGCCCCTATCCACGACCGCCAGGGGAGGGCAACCGGTGCCGTGATCGTTTTCCACGACGTGAGCGCGGCGAAGGCCATGACTATCAAAATCTCTGAATTAGCGCAACACGACGTCCTGACGGGTTTGCCAAATCGAGCGTACTTGAACGACCGCATTGCCCAGGCCATTACCGCCGCGCATCGTCACGGCAGTAAGTTCGCGGTACTGTTTTTGGATTTGGATCACTTCAAACACATCAATGACTCCCTGGGACACCCAATCGGCGACACACTTCTGCAATCCGTTGCCAGACGCCTGGTGAGTTGCGTGCGCGATTCGGACACCGTAAGCCGGCAGGGTGGCGACGAATTCATAGTGCTGCTCTCAGAAGTCACTCACGCAAAGAATGCGGCGCCTTGTGCCCAGAAGCTGCTCACCATGCTCAAGGCGCCCAACTTCATTGGCCACCATAATCTTGAAATCAGCGCCAGCATTGGAATCAGCATCTACCCTGATGACGGCATGGATCCGGAAACTCTGATCAAGACTGCGGACACCGCCATGTACCAAGCCAAGGAAAATGGACGCAATAACTACAAGTTCTTTGAGGAGGAGATGAACATTCGAGCCGTCGAGCGGCAGTCCATCGAAGAGGACTTGCGCGGCGCCCTGGAACGGCAGGAGTTCGTGCTGCAGTACCAGCCGAAGATAGATCTGCGGACGGGAGCAATTACCGGCGCCGAGGCGTTGATACGCTGGCTGCATCCGCGGCGAGGGATGATTTCTCCCTTGATGTTCATACCCGTCGCCGAAGACAGCGGCCTGATTCTGCCGATTGGCATGTGGGTGCGGCGTGAGGCTTGCCTGCAAGTCCGGGCCTGGCAGGACGCGGGGTTGCCGCCGCTGCCCGTCGCCGTCAATATTTCCGTGGTGGAGTTCCGCGACCAGAACTTTCTCGAAAGCGTTCGCGCCATCCTTAAGGAGACTCGCTTAGAGCCCCGCCGCCTGGAGCTCGAACTCACCGAAAGCGTCCTCATGCAGCACGTCGAGACTGCCACCTCCCTGTTGCAGCAACTGAAGGCCATGGGGGTACAGTTGGTGGTCGACGACTTTGGCACCGGCTATTCCAGCTTGAGCTATCTGCGGCGGTTTCCCATTGACGCCCTGAAAATTGACCGCTCCTTCGTGCGCGAAATCACCTCCAACCCCGACGATGCCACGATCGTTAGCGCAGTGATTAGCATGGGCAGAAGCCTGAAGCAACGGGTCATTGCGGAGGGTGTGGAAACACGAGAGCAGTGCGCGTTCCTTCAGAACCAGCAGTGTGGTGAGGGACAGGGCTATTACTTCAGCCGTCCCGTGTTTCCCCAGCAGTTCGCCAAGCTGCTCCAAACCGGCCTATCCGCAACAGTCCTAAATTGAAGCTCCCGTTGCCTGTAGCGCGATCTCTGCGCGTGGTCGTAACTCCATCCGTTCTCGGGGAGTGACGATCCGGTGACAATGCCTGTCGCGAATCCGCTCACCGATCGCTAGTCCGAGACAGAAGGGTGGGAGGCGGCGCGCTTGCGAGCCGAGTGCTAAGAGAGTTTACCGCTGACCGCTACGCTATAGCCTCTCCGACGCTTAAGTAAGTAAGAAGGATTGGCTACCGGCTGTTTTTTTTTGACTACGAGTCAACCAGAGCCCTTGCCATGCGGGTTTACATTTGCAGCCGATTTTGTTAGAGGTGCATATTGGACGCCGGAATGCACTCACGCTGATACCGCGTAAGGTAAGTTGAAATCGTTGGAAGAGGGAAGTCGCATTACAGTTGGGGCACTCTATCCAGCTACCACCGTCATGAAATTCCGGCTTTGAAGGCAACTTCCAAAGACCCTGTTGCTTCCTGCCCGCGTGAACTTCGGAATGCGTAAAATGGATCTTACATTGTGGGCACTTCAGAACCCAATGCAGCCTTGCGCTTTCTCCGCGTCTCCTATTGGATCGGGCGCGTGATTGTATTGCGGAAATCTCCAAAGGGCTCGGATCGGCCACAGGCGGATGTTGGCACAATTCTCGCATTACAAGTGTCTCAAAGTGGACAGTATGGTTACGGCCATCAGATCACAGCGTGATGGAGGCCCTGCTCCGCCGCGAGACGTTCTTCCGGCGGACTTAGATGAGGGCAGGCTTGCGCCGAAAATCAAAATCGTGATCTGACGACGTACGATCCCTTCAGATGAGACCCATTGGCGATTCCAAAGGAAGATTTCGCTCACCTGTACCTTCGTACAGTGTTCCCTTTGGATGCGAGAAATCTGCGTTTCGCTAGGCTGCAAGGCGGCAAAATGCCAGACTGATATTCGCAAGTCGCGCGCACATCTGGCAACGGCCAGGGACAAATAGCCGCCCCGGGCATACCTGTGAACATCACTACCGCTAAACCCAGCAGAATCTCGCACGCAACATTAGCCGGGCACATCGAGATTGCGCGAGTAGACCACTGGATAAAAAACGTTTTTGTGATACCGGGGATTGTTGCCGCAGTTTCCCTGAATCGGCTTCCCCTAACGGTGCAGGCGGGAAAGAACATCTTAGTTGGGCTTCTCGCCACCTGCCTGGTGGCTTCGAGCAACTACGTGCTGAACGAGATGATGGATGCGCCATTCGATCGGTTCCATCCCATCAAGCGATCCCGTCCAGTTCCATCCGGTCGTGTAAACATCACTCTCGCATACTTCGAATGGATCGCTTTGGCAGTTTGTGGCTTGGCGTTCGCCCGCAGCATATCGCCATATTTCACTCTGACCCTAATGGTTCTCTGGCTAATGGGATTGGTTTATAACATTCCGCCTCTCCGAAGTAAGGACATACCGTACGTGGATGTACTGACCGAAGCGATTAACAATCCGCTGCGTCTTCTGGCAGGTTGGTTTATTGTGACGTCGTCAACCGTGGTGCCCGGTTCGCTGCTTCTGAGTTACTGGATGGCAGGCTGCTATTTTATGGCGCTGAAACGCTACGCGGAACATCGGCGGCTGCGCGACCATAATGGGTTGGCCCAGTATAGAAAATCACTGGCGTCCTTCACGCCTGAAGGTCTAATGGTTTCTGTTTCCTTTTATGCTTCCGCGTCCATGTTGTTCTTCGGCGCTTTCATGATCCGGTATCGAATCGAACTGATCCTGTCGTTCCCGTTCGTTGCGTTGGTGATGGCGTTGTATTTGTCGCTTGCGTTCAAGCCCGATAGCGCTGTCGAACATCCGGAGAAGTTGTATCGCGAGCGACGGTTGATGTCCGCGGTTATGGGATGCACATTGGTAATGGCGGTCTGCCTGTTCATTGACATGCCAAAGCTGCAAAAGATTTTTACCCCAACAGCCCCGATCCAAAGTGCGGTTTCCGCTGGCAAGTAGAACCAGGTCTCGAGCCGATCTCTCAGCCGCGCCACCCGCATCTGCCTTCAGCGAGAATGATCGATACAGGTCGGAGTACGCTCTGCGCCCAGAAATCACGTAGGCCGCCATGCCAGCGCGTAGGGTTGCATCGCGATCGACCTTGCGGTCACCAATGTACAGCGTGCCATCTACATCAAAAATGACGCATTCGAAGCGGGAGAAATCGGCCATTGTTCCCGAACGGCAGAACTCGCCGCCGCATGTCACTGGTTCAATAAATAACGCTTTGTGAACACCCGCACAACGACGGGGCGTGAGCGGCGAGATCAGTCCGGTAACATCGCTTTGCCCGAAACTTCGGGACCTATGAGCCTCCGCTTTTCGCTTTTCTGGACAATCGTCGCTGTCGTGACCACGTTAACGCTGTGGGCGATGGCAATTAACCAGCCTTTTGGAGCGGAGCCGCACGCCTGGGCGAGCGCTCACATGGCGGTCATGGCGCGGTATTTCGCTGACCAAGGAGTCTTGAGTTCACACGCTGTACCCACGCAAAACAATCCGCCCTTGGGCAACGAGCCCGACCTCTACATTCACTGGCCTCCGCTATTTGCAATCTTGTTGAGTGTGGCCTTCCGCTGGCTAGGGCAGTCGGTGCATATCGTGCACGGTTTCGTTTTTGCGATCAACCTCTTGTACCTCGCGATTTTCTATCGTCTCGTAAAGCATTGCTTTGGACTGCGCGCGGCTGTTCTTTCCATCTTCGGTGTATTGGTAATACCGGTGTTTGTGTATTTCGGAGTTCTGGTATGGACAGTCAATGCGGGCATGGCGACGATCCTGTTCGCTATTTATTGCTTCGTCCGAAGCACCGAACGAAATTTGAACTGGGGGTGGGCCGTCGCAGGAGTTGCCTCCATTGTGATCGGGACATTGCTCTCGTGGGAGCCTGCATTGCTTGGGTTCGTCCTTCTGGCGCTGGCGCTCTTGCGAAGGTCCAAGCCATGCATACAAGTCGCCTCTGCTTACGCCGCGGCTGGACTGGCGACCGTTGCCGCTATCCTCGGCATGTTCGTAAGTTATTCCCCGGCCCTCCGCGAAGATCTATTAGAAACTGTCCGATATCGGCTAGGCGGCGCTTATGGTGTGCGTAATGCGGCGATCCATACTCTGGTGGACTTGCTTTGGTATACGAGTGGATCCTGGAAGCAGTGGGTGACGATCTTTGATATTCAAATGCTCGGTGTGGCCCCGTCCATCGCATTGATCGGCGTCTTGATCTGGGCCTGGGATCGTCGCGAAACGAATCCGGAACAATTCTTCGTTCTGGGGGGATTGCTGGGCGTTTGGGTTGGATGGTTTCTGATCTTCCCAAACCATGCCTTTAATCATCAATATCAGTGGTTGTTGGCCGCGCCGCTTGGCGGAATTGCGGTGGCTCTCGGGCTGATCGCTGCGGGTGAAACCCTGCACGGGCACCTGCAGTGGCTTTCCCTGGTTGTCCTCCCGATTATCCTCATGGTACCGCTATGGAGCTGGTCGGGCGTGGTAATCGATCACCGTAAGGATCAAGCGCCCGAAGTGGCGTACTCGTTGGATATCCGCAACAACACGTCGAACGGTGACATCATTCTAAGCACCTCTCCGAGCATGGTTCCGGTCTACTATTCGGAAAGACACATGATTCGCTACGTGAACAACGAGCGCATCCTTCGCTATGTGAACCAGCGCGTGTGGAACGTTTTTCCTCAACATGAGGTATATCTGGCCATTCTGCCGGGGGATTCCCCTCGATTTCCTTGTTCCCTATCTCATTTTGAAGTTAAGCAGCAGGATCCTTATTTGATTTTGATGAAAATGCGCCCCGACGTTTGTAACTAGCTGGCCCCATGCGCCAACCAAAGAGAGCGCCATTGGACCACGGATCACAAAACACATCCGGATGGTTCGGAATTAGAATCGGAAGCCTTCAGAGCCGCAACATTAACTCCGGTCGGGAACGGAGATGAACACATCCTGGCCCTGGCTGGGAAAAGCTTCGCGAAACGCCTCCACCCTTTTGCTTTCCGTTCCGTCTTTTCTCCAATAGGCGGCAAACGAAGATTTCTAAGAGTTGGAAAACGGAGTTTTGGTGCGGAAGGGGGGAGTTGAACCCCCACGGCCTTGCGGCCACAGGATCCTAAGTCCTGCGCGTCTGCCAATTCCGCCACTTCCGCACGGATACAGCTCATGCGCTAGCATCGCTATTCTCCGCAAAAGTTGCAAGTTGAGGCCGATCGGCGACTCGTGATCGCCGGGTTTCCTCTTGACAATCAAAGGGAGCACGTCCATCTTAAATGGCTTCGCTGGCAAGGGTTTTCTCTTACTTCTCCACGTGCGAGGCTCTTTTGCCCGTAACTAAAAAGGTTCGTCTCTGCTTTCACGATCGCTGTTTCGACGGTGCCGCTTCCGCGGCCATTTTCTCCCGGTTTTACCGGGAGCGAGTCAATGCGCAGGCGGATTTCTGCTATACCGGGATGACGCACCGCGCGGTACCGCCTTTCGAGGAGGGGATGTTTGACGGCGATGAAAACGTCATCGTGGATTTCAAGTACTCCAGTTCGCCCCGGATTAGCTGGTGGTTTGACCATCATCAGAGCGCGTTTTTGACCGCCTCGGATGCTACTCACTTCCGATCCGATCGCTCGGGACACAAGTTTTACGATCCCGATTACAAATCGTGCACCAAGCTGCTGGCCGATGTAACCAGCGCCAAATTTGGCTTTAACATCCAGCCCCTGGAGGAATTGATTCATTGGGGCGACGTGATCGACGGCGCCCAATTCGCGACTCCCGAATCGGCCGTGGCGCTCAGTGAGCCTGCCACACAGGTGGCGCTTGTAATCGAAGCGGCGCCGGAATCGGGGTTGGTGCCGCGATTGATTCCTGGCCTCGCCGCATACTCGATGGCGGAGGTGGTCAAGCTGCCGATCATCGCGCGGCATCTGGGCCCCTTACTCGAGCGGCATAAGCGTTCGATCGAAGTGCTGCGGCAGCGGGCAGAGGCCGTCGATGGGGTGGTCTTTTTTGACGTGAGTGATCTTGATTTAGAGGGCTACAACAAGTTCATTCCCTATGTCTTATTCCCTGACTGCCGCTATTCCGTAGGCATCACCGCTTCGCCAACGCGCGCGAAGATTTCGCTAGGTTCTAATCCCTGGAATCCGGAAGCGGTGGAAAAGAATCTTGCTTCGCTTGCGGAACGCTTCGGCGGAGGCGGCCATCCGCGCGTCGCGGCCATATCCCTCAATCCTTCGGAGATTGCGCGTGCTCGCGACGTCGCCCGCGAAATTGTGGCCCAGCTTCGCAGCTGATGGCTCCTCATATTTCCCCCCGGTTGAAAGCCGCAGCGTCTAGGTCTGTGGCAGGCTTATACAGGAAATTCCCAAGCCTAAAATACGGGAAAGGAGCATTGTCCTTCCCTGCCAGGCTGCTATTCTCGTTTCCGCGAGTGGTCATCCTCGAGAATCATAGATTGGAGAGGAATTATGACAATGCAAGGGTCGACTCAAACGAACGAAGCGGAACTGCTGCCGAAGAATTTCCCAGTCCTGCAGGAGCGCATGGACGTAGTCAAACGCAGCGGTGCCGAAAAGCAACAGCTTACCTCTCGTTCTCCCATCGAGAACCCGTCTGGCGTTGAGAAAGACGACAGTTTCTTCCTCCTGTAGTCGTTCTGCCCTCTAGCCGAGTCAAAAATTGCTAGATATCCAAGCCGAGCATATGTAACCAGAGATAAATGGCCTTCCTGAAGCGCTGACTTGATCGCACTCGTTTTGGGTCGTGCGCTCGGCGCAGTGTATCTGGGTGTTAACCAGTTGCAAATGCATGAGTCGGCTGATTCTAAGGGGCTTTCCGTTGGTTCTGCGCGGACCCGAGACGGCATTTTTGGCGCCATTGGTGCAAAATCAGTGTAAATTTTCTAGTCTTTGTACCTATGGTAAGCTGAGTTCGTGGGTGACTAACTCAACTGGTAGAGTAGCGGACTCTTAATCCGCAAGTTCAGGGTTCGAGCCCCTGGTCACCCACCAAGCGCCTATTGTCAAAAGACAGCTCGGTCTGAAAGACTCGAAGAAATCGTATAAAATTAAACCAATCACGGCTGCCCCCCCCAAACCAGAGACCGGTCGAAGGAGACCGGACGCCGTACGGGTTCAAGATTTCCAATACGGATCCCTCCGTTCCCGGTGCGCAGTCAGACGCATTGCAAATGATGCAAAGTAATCTCAGGGGGACAGTTAAATCTCACGGGAATTACCGACGATCCGACTCCAACCGACGTGTAGCCAACCATGGCATGGTAGCTCCATGGACCAGCTCCCATATGCCTTGGCAGATCGCAAGAGAGAGTAGCCGGAATCGACCTGGGCAGGCAGATTTGGCCTCCGTGTGTATGGCCGCTCAGGAACAGCCTGAAGCCAGCATACGCCGCCTGCTTGTAGATCTCCGGTGTATGGGAAAGCAAAATCGAAAATTCGCCGCGCGGGATTCGGGATGCAGCCTTTTCGAGGTTAGCTGCCCGGTAGTAGTGGGCATCATCGACGCCCGCTAAATGAATACGTTGGTTGCCGCGCACAATCGTTTCCGATTCGTTGAGCAACATGCGTATGCCCATGGCTTCCAACTCGGGAAGCATACGCACAGTATCGTGATTGCCAAGAACGCCGTAAACCGATTCGCTCAATCGCGAGCGCACGCGTGCCATTCCTCGTAGAGCTTCGTCGAAGGGGCCAAATGCCTTTCCGCGAAAGTCTCCGGTCAAGACGCAAATATCGTATTCCAGCGTGGTGACAAGCTCCGTCAGCCGCCGCACGGCGCCCGGGCTTAACTCCACGTGCAAATCACTCAGATGGAGTAGCGTGAAGCCGTCAAATCCGGCCGGAAGGTCCGGCAAGTCAATGCGATTGTGTCGTACCTCGATGCGTTCTGCATTCTTGCTTCCGAGCCGATACAAGCCCGTCACCTTCAAAGCGTGGGTGAAAAAAGAATGTACGGAATACCACTTGTCAGGATTCAGTAAATTGACGCGCCCGTCGAATCCTTCCTCGTAATCTCCCTCCATGCCCAGGCGCTGCTGTGCATGCACTCGCCCGAGGCGCTGCTCCAGCCTCTCGAGAAGATCCTCCTCTTGCGACAACAGCTCACGCACATCCTGAATCATGCAACTGCCCCCATTCTCATAAATAGGTTGCCCCGGCCTGTGGACCTATCGATTCCTCTGTAGCCTGGATCGACTTACTCAGCCATTTTGATCTACAGTAACTGACGGCCCAGCAACGTCAAAACCACTGTCTTCAATCAATCAAGTCACAAATGAGATTCACTGGGTCAGATCTTGGGGCAAGCTGGAGATCCGAGATCTGAGTGCCGCCTCAGAATCTCCGGCGGACGTGCGCGAGTTATTCCTCTACCTGGCGGTTCTAGCTGTTGAGTGGTACTTTCCGTGCGCTCCTATTTTTTCAACGGGCTTGATTGTCAGCCTCGATTCCTAATACTATACCGGGCTAGGGTAGATAAGGAAAAATGTCGCACCTTTCGCGAGAAGAGTTAGATTTAGTCAATCGGACGAAAAAAGTCATCGGTCAGCTCGAATCAGTTCTTCGCGCTTTGAATGAGCATGCGCCGTGTGTTGATGTGCTTCAGCGTCTTGCGGCCGCACGGGGAGCAATCAATAGCCTTATGGGGGAGCTTATGGAAGACCATATTCGCCATCATATGAATCGCAAGAGCAAGCCTTCGGAGGAGGCCGCCGAGGATCTCATCGAGATCGTCCGCTCTTATCTCAAGTGAGGACCGCATTCGCCGATCCCTGCGGCAACTAGTGAATGCACTCGCGGAGTTTGAGGCCTGAATATCCTATTCGTTTCCCTCAGCGATAACCTCCAGATGAGCAAGGCGAGCGGCCGCCTGTTCAAAAGCCCTATCTCGGAGTGTGTCTGTAGTCTCCTGATTCTGTGGGCCGAATCGGCCTAAAACCGCATGCGATAAGGAAGTGGTTTTTGAACGCTGACTGCGAATGACTGAAGATAAGATGCGCTCACCAATCCATATCGGCGCGCACGTGGGTTATTTCCTAGGGCTGTTGACCGTCGTTGACCAGTACAACAAGTGGATACGTGTGACTGCTACTGCCTACCCATGTCACTGCCAGGGATTTTCGTCGTATAAGCTAAGAACGAATCGATTCGTCGCGCTTTGGCTGTTTTTATCGCTTTGGCTGTTTTTATCAGGTCGGGTTCCGAATCGTTACTAATTGTTACGCCGATGACCTCGGCGTCCGGAAGAGTCCCTCACCTAAGTGATTAACAATGAACTACTTGCCTCCTGGCAACCGAACTGCGCGGTAAATCCTGACTTGCCGTGGAACGAATGTACCATTGCCGCCGACCCTTGCGACCGGCACCCTTGATGACGAGCCATTCGACCGTTAAGGGTGTGCGAGCGACGAATATGCATTCATACCCAAACAAGAGATCCCAGGAGGTGAGGGCTCTACCCTCATCAAGGGCGTTGGGACGCAAGCAAAATTTAGAATTGGTCCATAAGCGAATCGAGCGCGGATTTACGTTGATCGAGATGATGCTCACGCTCGTGATTTCTATCGTCATCGTTGGGCTCGCGATACCCACGTATTTGACCACGCGAAATGCTCTACGGATTTCGGGAGACTTGCGCAGTATCGCCGGGCTGACGGCAGAAGCTAAATTGCGCGCAGCCGCTGACTTTACGCACGCTCGACTGTACGCGAATTTGAATGGCAGCACATTTCAACTGCAAGATTGGAATAAAACCAATGGATGCTGGGTGGCGGACGGGGACACTACGAACACCTGTCTTACCTATTCCTCCGGCGCTCCAAGCGGTACGGTCATAAATCTCGCGCAGGGCGACACCTTTGGATATGGAACCCTTACAGCGGGACCGACGCCGGGACAGGCAACGATCGGCCAAGCCACGCAGTGCCTGGATAATTCTGCCAATGCAATCGCGAACACCGCTTGCATTCTCTTCAATTCTCGCGGCATTCCGATCAGCGCAACCACTTTGGCTCCTATAGCCACGGACGCCTTTTATGTGACTAACGGAACCGTGGTGGACGGAATCACGATTTCAGCGACGGGCTCGCTCCAGACATGGACCATCAACGCCACTGCATCAGGCGCGACCTGGCACGTCCAATGAGGATGTTCATGGACCACGAACATAACAGATCCGCTTCTCTCCGCCGCGAGTCCCAGGCAGGCATGAGCTTGCTCGAATGCGTGATTGCCCTCGCAATCTTGGTGGTGGTCTCTGCTGGCGTGATGGGCTTGGCTGCAATAGCCACTTCGACTACCGAAACGCAAGGTCACTTAGCGGCGCGTACGACGGAATATGCCCAAGACAAGATGGAACAGCTGCTGGCGCTGAAATTCTGCGATGGACCGACCGGTGGCACGGATACAACGCAGTTCCCAGCTGTCGTCGACGCTGGAGGCACCGGCCTGGCCGGGTGTAACAATCCCGGCGGCAATCCGCCCACCGCCTTAGCTGGCGGCAGCCTGAGTACTTCATCGCCCGCCACGGGCTACGTCGATTATCTCGATCCGAGCGGGAACCTGGTTACCAATGGGTCTTGGGAATATATGCGCGTATGGCAGATTTCCGTGCCCAGCGGCTCGAGCGGCCTCAAGCAGATTTCAGTACTCGTCCAAGCTCGCAATCCCATCGGGAGCCCAGCGCAGGCGCCGACGTCCACCGTGACGGCTTTGAAGACATTTCCTTTTTGATGGGGATCCTGTGATACGCAAACTACAGTTCGGATTTAGCTTACTGGAGACCCTGGCCGCGGTGGCCATTCTCCTGGTTGTGACCGCGATTGTGATGACAGGAATGGTCCAAATGATGAACTCGCAGGGCATGGTCGCAAACCGCACGGAGATGCACGCTGGTGTGCGCAGCGCCACGGAATTGCTGCAGCAGGAAATTGGACAAGCGGGCAAGCTTTCTCTCGGCAGCCCTACGGCGAACGTAACTCTGGCTTCCGCGGTGACTATCCCGGGAACCGTGTCGCTTTCGTTCAATACTTCGACTTCGGGATCCACGCCAAGCTCTTGCGGAAACTGCACCGTGTATCCCGGTGAAGTATTAACCGTCGATGTAGGAGCCAACCAGGAATCGGTCACTGTAGCAGGGACATCTTCGTCGCCAACGGCGACATTTGTATACGCGCATGCTGCCGGCGCACCCGTGGCTGCCTTGGGCGCCTTCGACACGGGGATCGTGCCGCCGACGACCGCTCCATATACCAACGGCTCCACAGGGTATGTGCTGAAGCTCTATGGCGATCTCAATAGCGACGGCACCATGCTGTATGTCGAATACACCTGCGCGCCCGGTACGGCTACAGCCCCGGGTTATCTCTACCGAAACGAGATGTCTATCACCGCTGGATCCAAGCCAGCGGTAGACAATACGATGATTCTGCTCAACAACGTCCTGAATAATTACGATAACAATAACAATCTGCTGCCTTGTTTCAATTACCAGGTCCAGGCTCTCAATGCTGGCTACGTCGTAACCGACGTTTCCGTCACTTTGACCGTGCAGACCCAGGAGAAAGATCCAACGACGGGCCAATTTCAGAAGGAAACTAAAGCACTCTTAAATATATCTCCGCGCAACGTCGTTGAAGTGTTTGACACCGCCAAGCTCGTGGACTCTACCCGCGCACAACCGATGCCCACGACGGTTACAACCTTATTGCCGTGAGGAGTTGAAGGAGAAAATGCCCATGAAAGGCTCAAATCAAAAAGGCGTCGCGCTGATCATCACCTTGATTCTTGTCCTGGCGCTCTCCGTCATGACGGCCTCGATGCTGTTCCTGGCACAGTCAGAGACGTGGTCCAGTATGAATTACCGCTTGATGACACAGGCCCGCTATGGCGCGGAGGCAGGGCTTCATGCGGCCGCGAACTATATCATTAGCCCTAGTGGCGGATACCCCGGCATTGGAACCTCGGACCCGATTAGCGCATATAACATCAACGTCAGTCCGGTGACCGCGGGCGGCAGCTCTGTGGTTCTCTCATCCCTCAGCGGCGTGAGCGCCAACTATCCTGTCTCCGCCGTGAAGACTGCCTTTGCCTCCGCTTCGACAGGCACCCTGACCACGGGAACCAACTCGGTGAAGTACACGACATCCGCGCAACTGCTCGCTATGAAGCAGCTCATCCAATGCGGAAATGCGCAGCTACTCACGGCTCAGCTCTGGAAGCTCACCTCGCACGGAGATATCAGCGGAGTGCGTAGCGCGGAAGTCGAAGTCTCCGCTCTTTTGGAGTCCCATGTAGTGCCTTGCTACAGCTACGCGGCGTTCGCGACCGGCACCGGGTGCGGCGCGATTAACTGGTCGGGAGGCGGCCCCATCGACAGCTACGATTCCAGCCAGCCCGGCGTTGCGCCCGAAGAGTATGGCGGCAACATCGGTTCAAACGGAAACGCCAATTTGGCATCGCACACAAGCATTACGGGCAACTTCTCGGGTCCAGAAACCGGCGTCGGCGCTTGCAGCTCGGGAGATGGCCTTTCGGG
>Ga0207053_10188_pt1 | contig 16722 bp, 13 predicted proteins | sample Alteio_BWMinCont_59_FD_153290 | JGI IMG/M metagenome (GOLD analysis project Ga0207053, IMG submission 153290) | Enriched cells from forest soil in Barre Woods Harvard Forest LTER site, Petersham, Massachusetts, United States -... | ecosystem: Environmental > Terrestrial > Soil > Temperate forest >...
AGCGGAAGCGTTATCAGAGCACGCGCAGCGAAAAACCCGGTCTCGGGTTGCGGGCCATTCGCGAAAATCTCAACTGAGCCGGAATTCCATTTGATGTTGGTAACGATTGTGTTCAGGCGGATTCGTACGTTGCGATCTTTCAGCTCCCGCAAAAAGACATCGACGAGAGTTTGATACCCATCGGCGATGTGAAAAGCGCGGTCACCTTCGATCTGCTGATCGGCGCGACGGCTATCAACCAGCCAGCGCACACTTACCAGTCCGGGATCGGCTGCGTTGAATCCGCTGACGTAGCCGGTGGCCCATTGCTTGGCTTCCTGGTGATCTTTCCCGGGAAAGCGGCGGGCAAGAAAATCGAGGAACGATTCATCGCGGCTGCGATTGTCGCCATCGCCTTTGAACTCATCGTCCATGGCGCCAAGAATTTTGTCGGCCTGAGTGAAGAAGTTGCATTTTTGCAGCTTGCCGTCGATGGAGCACCACATGTCACCATCAACCTCGGTGCTTTTCAGGTTGTGTTTTTGTATCGGAAGCCAAATCGCCGGGGCGAGGCCGTGAACAAATTCGGCGCCGAGCTCAATGGGATGATTGAGCGTGGAATCGTGGCGGGTGAACATTCGTCCGCCTGTCCGGTCCCGCGCTTCCAGAATCTCAACGCGAAGTCCGGCGCGGGACAACTCCAGTGCGGCTGAGAGTCCGCCAGCTCCGGCGCCAATGATTAGAATATCGCTCGGCATGGCAGAGGTTGGACGCGGAAAAGCATGGCGGCTGAATTGATCGGTCTAAACTTGCCTTTGAGGAAAAATAAAAGCGGGCGAGGCGCCCGCCCCACACTTACATAGCTTATCGTGCGGCCAATGCGGGCTCCAGCTTGCCCGACTTGAACGCCTCGTAGCGGTGATTAATTTCTTCCCAGTTCACCGTGTTCCACCACGCAGCCAGATACTCCGGCCGGCGATTGTTGTATTTCAAGTAGTAGGCGTGCTCCCACACGTCGTTGCCGAAAATCGGAAACAGGCCTTGCGATAGCGGGTTGTCCTGATTCGGCGTGCTGATAACTTGAACTTCGCCACTGGACTTGCCCGCAAGCCATACCCAACCGCTGCCGAATTGCTTGGTACCGGCGTCGTTGAATTTGGTTTTGAAGTCATTGAAATTTCCGAAAGCCTTTTTAATCACGTCAGCGATTGCACCGTTCGGTTCGCCTCCGCCTTTCGGCTTCATGATCTTCCAGTACATGGAGTGGTTCACATGGCCGCCGCCGTTGTTGCGGACTGCAGCGCGAATATCCTCGGGAACAGAATTCAGATCGCGAATAAGATCCTCGGCACTCTTAGACTGCAGTTGCGGATATTTTTCCAGCGCTGCATTCAAATTCTTCACGTACGCGCCGTGATGCATGTCATGATGCAACTTCATCGTCTGGGCGTCGATAATCGGCTCCAGGGCAGAATAGTCATACGGCAAAGGGGGTAATTCATGCGCCATAATTTCTTCCTCCAAAATGTAAAGATGATTCGTTCGAGCCCAAAGATGCAATCAGGCAGTCGTCAGTGATTAGTGGTTAGTGGTCCAAAAACTACGTAACGCAGTAACGACACTAATCACTGTCACTAGACACTGACTACTGAACTATTCTCCCGCAATCGAGATAAGTTTGCACGTAGCTGGTTGATGTTAAAGAATGATTTAGACGAAGTGGACTTGCGGAGCTAATTTGCGGAGGGGCGCCGTTTCATTTCCAGCTCACGGCGAAGCAGTGCGCGATTGAGTTGTTCTACCAGCTGGATCAGTTTCTCGGGATCGTGCTCACGGCTTGCGGCTTCAGAGAGCACACGCCAATCTTGCAGTTGAGCTTCCATCAGTCACCTCCGTAAGGATGCATTTCACCTGATGAGCTTGCATTTCCCATGCCAAGATCGGGCCCTGTCTTATTTTCTGTGACTTAGGGGAATGGCAGCTAGACGAGAGCAGGTAAGAAATTCCCGTTGAATCGAAAGGCGTGACGATCCAGAAACACACAAAGACGTACTAGCTATTTCCGCCCGAGAAAGCGGATTCGCGCCGTAAACGCTCGTCGGTCGAAGCTGCTGAAACGGAGATACTGAGAAGTCCCGGCGACATTGTCAACCGTGTAGGCGTTTTGACGATTCGTAACATTGTCAAAACCGCCGCGCAGCGCCCAATAAAAACCCAACGCATGGAAACGCTTCTCGATATGCGGGTTGAGTGTGAAGTACATGGGAAATCGGTAGACCCCCGGAGGCAGTACTAATTGTTGCTGCTGGCTGACGATGGGAAACGGAAAGCCGCTCCGTGCTTCCATTGAGTAAGCCAGATCGAAGCCTTTGAGCAGAGGCACTAGCCCCCAGGAGATGAAGCGGTTGGGTGAGTCCCACCCGTATGGACCGGAAACCTGCGCGCTGCTCAGGAGATTATCGAGAGAATAATCCAGCACCTGGTCCGACGTGGAGCGGGCCCGGGTATAGGAAGCGTTCACTGTGTAGCGCTCATGAAATGTACGGCGCAGGTTTACTTTGAATGAATAGTAGCGATCATGGCGCGTGTTCTGAAGAAAGAAATCCGTACTGCCCAGGCCGAGCGTGTTGTAAACAAATCCATCCTTGCCACTGCGCCGAAGGAATTCTGTTTTCAGAAAAACCTGGCCGGGAAGTTTCCGCTCGAGCGCGACGCTCCAGTTGAGATAGCGTGGCGCCAACAACGTGCTGCGATCGACGGAAAAGGTAGTCAGAACTGACCTCGTCAAGTCCCCGGTTGCCGGATCGAAGAAATAATCATGTCTCGATCCCTGCAGAGGCGCTGCGATTAGAGATAAAAGCGTGGATTGGTAAACAACGCCAATACCCGCTGAAATTTTCGTGTTGCCGGAGTTGTCGAGCACGTAAGTTCCGGCCAGGCGCGGAGAGAACAGCGGCCGCCGAACGATCTCGTCCCAATCGAAACGAACACCAGGTTCAATCAGCAGCCGCGACATCGGCGACCAGCGGTCCTGGATGTATGTGCTGGCTTCGGCATTGTAAGTGGTCGAAGGCGCGGCACCGAGGTACGCCGAATACAATGCGCACGGCGATGGGCTTGGCGGGATTTGCAGCGGCGCCAGGCAATTGGGGTTGTCAGCAACAGCGGCGCTGCCTTGTCTGAGGCTCGAGACTGGGGACCGATCGTATAACTGCTCGTAAGACAAACGTTCCAGGTCCGTGCCGAAAATCAGGGCGTGGCGCCCATGCCACTCGCCCGGAATGTAGAAGTTCGCGAGTGCTTGTGAACGCTGGGCCGTGGTATCAGCGCTCAGATAATAATTTCCTAACGCCCCCGATGGAGTGAGCACGTACGGCTGCTGGCCACTCGGCGACAGCCGCAATCCGTAATTATCGAAGGCAAAACCGAGTTCCAAAAGTGTATCGCGCGAAAAAGTATGCTGCTCTTTTACCGACACAACCGAAACATTGTCGCTGTCACGAGGGCGTGTAGAGGGGGGGGCAAGCGCAGAGAATCCCTGGTGATCGTCGTGCAGCCAGTCCAACAGAAAACTTCCGGTGATAATGTCCTGAGGTGTTACGTTGGCTTGCACTTTGGCGATGTTGCCTCCGCGCCACACTATGTCGCTGTAGGTCTTGTTTTCATTGGGTGCAAGCTGGGGAATAATCACATGGTCGTATTCGCCATCCAACCCATCAAAAAACCACACCTTCCCTTTAACAATCGGCCCCGACACGGTGAATCGGGGATCGACTTTGTCGAAGGACCACCCGGTTTTGTGTTGGAACGAAGGTAGAAAATTGGTGGCGGCGAAGCGGTAATGATCGTCGCCGATGCCGGTTTCGAGAGAGAGGACTCCGGCCGGGCCCTTTCCGTATTCAGCCGAAACCCGGCTGGTCTCAACCGTCACCTCGCGCAAGCTATCGGTGCTCGGACGGACCAGTAGCAGGCCGTTAGCCGGCTGGGTCACGTTGAACCCATCCATCAGCACCAGGGTCTCGTAGGTTTCTGCTCCGGCGACATGTGGTTGCGCGCTTTGATCGAGTACCACTCCGGGAATGTATTCCAATGCGTAGCGGTAATCGCGCGTGTTCGGGTAGGGAATGTCCAGAATGTCGATACCACTAAGACCCTCTTGCGACGAAACCTGCGCTGGATCAATGGCGGGGACGGATTCCACAACGTTTACGTTCTCCTTAACTTCCTCCTGGTGATGCAATTCAACTTCGAGAGTGCCCGAATTCTGGATCGACGGCAAATCGACCGCGTAAAAGCCTTCTTTATCCACCCGTAATTGCCACGGGCTTCCGGTGAGAGCGGCGAATTTGCAATGCCCGGCAAGGTCGGTCTCGCATTGCAACGATCTGGATGGTCCTCCAAGGCGCACCCGGGCGGAGGGCACGGCAACGCCGTTTTCATCGAGCACCACGATGCTGAGGGAGCTGGCTTCTGACGCGTGAACAGGTGGCGAGGTCTGAGCAGCACAAGTGATGGCAAAGGCGAGCACAATGCACGCGCGGAATGGCCGAAAGATTCTCAAGTCAGAGCTGAAGATTGGACGACGCCTTAAATGCATTCTGAATAACTGCTCGTCATCTTAGCCGCTCTTGTCGGGGGGACGGTCAAAGTTACACAAGGTGAGACCGGAAAGTAATCATTTCGGCTCAGGCCTGTGACATTCGATCGTATTCCGACGCAGCGTCGGCAGGGAGTAGCACCCACAGCGTGTAGATGCCGAGAGCAGTCCCTAATGGCGGATGGAAAATCGCCAGGATTCCAACCACGATGGCGGTCATTCGCGCCCAACGTTCATGGTTCATCAATCCCCATCCAACAAGAATTCCGCTAGCCGCGACCGCGAGAAAAACGATACCCAGTGAGAACAACATGGGAGGCATGAAGGCGTGGCTAAACATCTCGTCACCAATCATCATGCGCGGAGCATGGCTGATTCCCATCAGCACCAGGGACGGAATGATCCAGAGCACGCCGACTGCAATCCAGAGAATACCCAGCGTCCGAAGGTGACGCTGGAGTCTGCCGGCCTGTAACGGAGCGGCTGCACCGGCGCCCACCGGAGCGCCACATTTTGGGCAGAGGTTGAAATCGGGTTGTAATTGCGTGCCGCAGCGATTGCAGAACATAAGCAGCCCCTCGCTTAGGATACGCCAGCTATAGGCGGTAAGTTCAAGCCTAATCAGCGGTTTTGCTGCGGAATTTGGGCGCGTATCCAACCCAATCCGAGGGCACCAAAGGAAAAGTCTGAGGCGCAGCTTGGATTACTCTGCTGGTGCCAACTCTTGAGGTACTTCCTGGCAATCATTATCGTAAGATTCGGAGTGGTTCTTGAAGCCAGCGGTCCAGTCCTTGAAAAGAGACACCGTGCCGATGAGCCCAGACCGGTCTGACCCGAAGACGCTGCGCCGATATCCGCGCTATTCGTTAGACGTGCGGGTTTCGGTAAAGGTGTTCCGGCCTGGCAATCCCATCGTGCTTTGGGGGCGATCCATCGAAATGGGCCAGGACGGCATAGGGGTAACTCTTACCGGTCAATTAGAAGCAGGGGAAGTCGCTACCCTCGAAGTGACACTGCCTGCGAGTTCAACCCCTCTCAAACTACGTGCCCTGGTCCGGTACCGCGACGGACTCCGCCATGGCTTCGAATTCCTCGCCCGCGATGCGACACAGCAGGAATTGATTTTGAGAACCTGCGAGTTGCTTAACTTGCGGCAATAACTAAGCACGATGGCGGCTCGGTGTCACCACTCCCTCCTATCATGGCAATGTAACTTTTTCATATTCCGGGAATCTTAGAAATCTACAATAGGCGAAGCACCGTCTTAAATGGGTAGGAGTCATTTTTTAATGCTGATCAAACCCTCTGTCGGTATCGGTTCGTCCGAGATTACCCCGAAAGATGTTTATTTGAACCGTCGAAAGTTTCTCGCGGGCGTAGGACTTAGCGCCGTCGCTGCCGCGGGTCTTGGAATGAAAGAACTGCTTGCGCCTTCCGCCGAGGCACGGGCGACCGACAAGATCGCGGGCATTCAGAAGAGCGCGTTCTCCACAACGGAAAAAATCACGCCCATCAATGACGTGACCCATTACAACAACTACTACGAATTCTCCACCGAGAAAGAGGAACCGGCGCAGCTCGCCAAAAATTTCAGAACTCGGCCGTGGACTGTCACCGTCGATGGCGCCGTTCCGAAGAAGCTGAAGTGGGAGATCGATGAGGTGATGAAGTTCGCTTCGCCGGAGGAGCGGATTTACCGCCATCGCTGCGTCGAGGGGTGGTCCATCGTCGTGCCCTGGGTTGGTTTTTCGCTGAGTGAGGTTATCAAACGCGCCCAGCCTCTGGGGAAAGCGAAATTCGTGGAGTTCACTTCGATTAACGATCCCGGTCAAATGCCGGGTCAAAGGCAACGGATCCTCGATTGGCCTTATACCGAAGCCTTGCGCATGGATGAAGCCATGCACCCGCTAACTTTGCTGTGCTTCGGAATGTACGGCGAAACTCTCGCCAACCAGGACGGCGCGCCCCTTCGGCTGATCGTGCCGTGGAAGTACGGGTTTAAAAGCGCGAAGGCCATTGTGAAGATCAGCTTCACAGACCGGCAGCCGAACACTACATGGAACGAAGCTAATCCGCATGACTTCGGGTTTTATTCCAACGTGAACCCAAATGTGGACCGCTATCACAGCCAGGCTTACGAGCACCGGTTGGGCGAGTTCCGCCCGCGTCCGACCCTGATGTTCAACGGTTATGATCAAGTGGCCGGACTTTACTCAGGAATGGACCTGGCGAAAAATTACTGACCGTCGCGTTGGTTTTCCCAATGATTCGCGTTACCAAAATTGTGGTTTTCATCGTGTGCATGGTCCCGCTGGGTTTGCTGGCGTGGAGGTTCTTCGGCGCCCATCCCACCGACATGAGCACCTGGGGCGCGGGGCTCGGCGCTAATCCAGTTGAGGCGCTGGAGCACAAAACCGGTGATTGGACGCTGCGCTTTCTGCTGATCACGCTGGCGATTACTCCCCTGCGAAAACTGCTGCACGTTCCCGCGCTCATCAAGTTCCGGCGCATGTTCGGACTGTTTGCTTTTTTTTACGGATGTTTACACTTCACGACGTACTTAGGCGTGGATAAGTTCTTTAATGTTCATGAGATCCTCGCGGACGTAGTCAAGCGAAAGTACATCACGGTTGGATTTACCGCATTTGTATTGCTGATTCCGCTAGCGGTGACGTCAACCGCCGGCTGGATTCGGCGTCTAGGCGGAAAACGCTGGCAGGCATTGCACCGGCTGATTTACATCAGTGCGATTTGCGGAATCATTCATTACTTATGGCTGGTGAAAGCCGATATCCACGAGCCGCTCGAGTATGGCGCAGTGCTGGCGGTGCTGCTGGCCTATCGCGTGGTCGCGTGGCTGCGTCCAGCATCATCCACGCGGCCTGGGTCGGTAACGAGCCTGCCCCGAAAAGTAGTCGTCGAGTAACCTCATTTACTGGATTACTTCGGTTATCAATTAACTTCCTGGCAACAACTTTCCTGTAAGTAGCGGGTTAAAATGCGGGGACATCCTCATTCCGTAGAATTTCGCCGTCTTCGCGCAGGAGTTGGGCGAATTAGAAGGAGCTGTGCGCCTTGTCGATTTCAAAAGTTCTGTACAGACTGTGTTTCCTGGCAGGAGTCGCGTCACTGATTGGCGCTGCGGGCTGTGGTGGCGGTGGTCCAGTAATAATTCCTCACCAAACCGGAAACTTCTCCAATGCGAGTTTTAAAGGCTCCTACGCGTTCCAGATTCACGGATTTATTTCCTCAAGCGGTGCTCCATATCGGGAAGTTGGAGTGATCACTGCCGACGGTAACGGAAACATCACTGGCGGAACTGACGGTGCGAACACCGTTGGCACCGCCGGGGCCATTCAGAGTAGCGCCTCACTTACCGGAACATACAGCATCGCGAACGACGGCACGGGAAGCATAACTCTAAATTCCACCGCATTGGGTTCCCTTTTCGGGATTTCTCAGATCACATTCGCCGTGACCCTGGCGAGCACCTCCCAGGCGCAGCTGATCGAAGCCGATACATTTGCGGATGGAGCGGGAGCGGCGGAGCTACAGGACCCGACTGCTGTCGGCACAACTCCAAGCGGTACGTTCGTGTTCGGTCTTCATGATGACTCGAATGCTCAGTCGGCATCTGAATCCGAGGTCGGCGTCTTCACCATTAGTGGCACTAGCGTAACTGGCAACATGGATCGGAATCTAATGGCCTCTTCCGCCTCTCTGACGTTGAACGGTAGCTTCACTGCACCTTCCGCGTTGGGCGTCGGGACCGCCACTTTTACCGACAGCGCGAGTTCTTCTACGAGCTTTATTTATTACATTGTGAATAGCCGGAAGTTTGAGTTTCTGACGAGCGATGTCGCAGTTGGATCGGGAAGTGCTGAGGCGCAGACCGGCACAGTTAGCGCAGGCCTTTCAGGCACTTATGTCTTCGGCAGCCGGGGTGACGATCTTAATGGGGGTATCGCCGCCGATGCCACCGTGGGGCAATTCACGGCCAGCGGAGCAACGTTCAGCTCGGGGGCACTGGATGCAATGCAGGACGGAAACTACTCGGGAGTCTTAACTCTTACAGGAGCTCCGGTCGGCAGCCCTTCAGCTCAAGGACGCGTAGAAGTTAAGTTGACCGTGACAGGAAGCGCGGGACCAACCGTGGTTTTTTGGCTGGTCAATCCCTCACGAGCATTCTTTTTGGATGAAAACGGAGGCGATGTAGAAGACGGAACGGCGGACCTGCAAACTACGTCGTCGTTTTCTGCTGCCGGCTTCAAAGGACAGTTCGCGATAGTGATGGACGGGGTTGATTTCGTCAACTCTCAGGCGATTGCTCGCGTTGGCACCCTGCAATTCGACGGCACAGGCAAGATTACGCTGGTGGAAGTTGTTAACGCTTCCGCCACCCAGAGCGGGGCACAAAGTCCCGGGGCCTTGGCGGGAAACTACCAGGTCGGCGGAAGCGGGCGCATTACAACGCAGATTACTAATAGCAACGGTGGCGGCCCAGACCTGGTGATGTATGCCATTTCAGGTTCGCAAGCCTATGCACTGCAGACTGATGCGGGCGAGAATACGTCAGGAGTGGTGGAGCTGCAACAGTAGTGTTTATCCAAGCGGGCAAGGGTTTGGAGGTACGGGCGTCCTCGCCCGTACCGGTAGTCCCCACTACTTACTTGACGCGACCGATGGGAAAGTTTAGGCCACGCTTTTCTGCGCTTCTTTCAAGTACTCCAGCACTTCATCCGCATGGCCTTCAGGTTTCACTTTGTGGAAGATGTGGCGGATCTTTCCGTCAGGGCCGATGACGAATGTAGTTCGCGCCACGCCCATCACTTTCTTGCCGTACATGTTCTTTTCCTGCATCACTTCGTAAGCATTACAGATGGTCTTGTCGGCATCGGCCACCAGCGTGAACGGTAGATCGTACTTCTCTTCGAATTTCTTCTGGTCTTTCGGTTGGTCCGGAGAAACGCCGAGCACGACTGCGCCAGTTTTCTCCAGCCTTCGGAACGAATCCCGGAAGCTGCATGCTTCAATGGTGCACCCGGGGGTATCGGCGCGAGGATAGAAATAAAGTACGACCCACTTGCCTTTGTAATCTTTCAGCGAGACCTTCTCGCCGTTCTGGTCAAGCGAAGTAAACTCTGGGGCTTTATCATTGATTTCTATGGGGATTTCCATGGGGGCCTCTCAAATCAGGTGTCGCACACGGTTATACCGCAAAGCCATGATCGCCGTCATCTGCGGGCTGGTGATCGCAGCATTTGCGCCAGCGTTCGCGCAATTTGCCAAGAAGCGCCAGATCAACAAAGGACCACGCGCGCTTGGACTGCTCGAACTGGCCGAGAACGGCAAAGCGCACCTGTTGCCGATCACGCTCATGATCGATGGCAAATTTTATGACGCTGGAGCTTACAAGGCTGACCCCGTGCCCATGGCGTTGCAGCCCGAAACGGTTTACGAGGCATTGAAGTCTGGAGTTTCTCAGGGACTGTTTACCGTCTCGGGGGCGATGAGTGAGAAGGAATCGTGGGTCGCCGACGGAAAATGGCGCAGCTCGGCCGACATAAAAGCTGACGCCGAACGCCACAAAGCGGAGGCGGCAAAGAAAGCGTATAAGGCGCCCGACGACACCAGCGGACCTCCCAAGCTGAGACGGGTGCCGCAAACCGGCGATCAAACTTCAGCACCGCCACCGAACACACCGCCTGGATCGTCTCCGAAGAGCGCGCCGGCGGCGGACCCTACCACACCGAAGAGTGCGCCACCCAGCTCAACTGCCGCAAGCAGTGCCACCACGTCCAAGGAGGAGTCAGGCTCTCACGACGCTCCGGATCGTCCGGTACTTCGCCATCGAGCGCCGTCGGAAACCACGCACGAGCAAACGAAATCTAACACTCAGGACGAGCCGCTCAAAGGTCCAATTCAATTGATTCCGGCTGTTTCGGACGCCGGTGGCGCCGAGCCGCGTCCCTACGCGTATCAGGTAAAGCCAGAGGAAGAGCAGAAATTTCTGAAGACCATGACTAGCATGGCTGCGGACGAAGTGAAGGCAAGAGCCACACAATTGTTAGGCGAATCAGAACCGGCCGCGAAGCCCCCCAGAAAGCCTGCCCGGCCCGCGGTAAACCCGCAGTTGCAGGATGTTCAAATGCACATCTTTGACCTCACCAGCAGCAACGAGCCGGTGCTGGTGCTGACGGCAACAGCTACGATCCCGAACGCGCGCGTCGCTCTGCAATACACGACTGCGCTGGTGACGCGTGAAGATATTTATGGCGAGTTGCACAAAGTTTTTGCCCAGACTTCCGACAACCAGCACCTGGACGTCATTCCAAAATATGAGTTCATCGATGCGGTCGATGCTGACGGCGATGGTCGCGGCGAGTTACTTTTTCGCAAGACGCAGGACAGCGGATCGGCATTCGGTATTTATGCGGTCATCGGCGATCGGCTCTGGCCGTTGTTCGAGGGTAAAACGGGAAAATGAACCAGTTTCACCACGGAGACACAGAGGCACAGAGAAGCCAATTCTAAAGGTTGGCGAATGCCGATGCTCGGGTGCTGAGAGACGCCAACTCTGCGACAGGACGATTTCTCCGTTTCTCCGTGTCTCCGTGACTCCGTGACTCCGTGGTAAATGGGGTTGTATGAGTTCCATCAAACAAAGCGTTCAGGATGGGATCGAATCGCTCCGCGACGAGATTCGCCGCCACGAGTATCGCTACTACGTGCTCGATGATCCCGAGATCAGCGATGCTGAATTTGACCGGCTGATGAACGAGCTCAAAAAGCTCGAAGCCGCGCACCCTGAGCTGATCACGTCTGATTCCCCCACGCAACGTGTCGGTGGCAAGCCGCGCGAAGGGTTTGTCAAAGTCGCGCATTCCGTCCCCATGCTCTCGCTCGACAATGCTTACAGCGAAGAAGAACTTCGCAACTGGGAGCGGCGCGTTCACGAACTCAGCGGACGCAAGGACATTGAATATGTCTGCGAACTGAAGCTGGACGGCATGTCGCTGGCGTTGCGTTACGAAGACGGCAAGTTAGTGAGAGGCATCACGCGCGGAGATGGCAACACCGGCGAAGACGTGACTTCGAACGTACGCACCGTGCGCTCGGTACCGCTCTCCATTTCTCACGAAAAGCTGAAGAAGGCGGGCATTCCTGCGGATTTCGAAGTTCGCGGCGAAATGCTGATGCCGATTGCGTCGTTCAAGAAGATGAACGAAGAGCGAGCGAAGCAGGATCTCTCGCAATTCGCTAATCCCCGCAATGCGACTGCGGGCACGGTGAGACAGTTGGAGCCGAGCATCACGGCACAACGGCGGTTGGATTATTTTACGTACATGCTGATCGCGAATGGCCGGACGATATTCAATCAGCATTGGCAAACGTTGAATGCCCTCGAAGACGCCGGCTTCAAAGTCAATCCTCGGCGCGCTCTGGCGGACAACTTCGATGAAGTACGGAAGTTCATCGGCGAGTGGGAAGAAAAACGCGAGAGCTTGCCGTATGAAATCGACGGGGTCGTAATTAAGGTAAACAGCACCGCCTTGCAGCGTGAGCTTGGCTTCACTGGCAAAGCTCCGCGCTGGGCGATGGCTTACAAGTATGCAGCGCGAGGCGGGATCACACAGATAGAAAACATTCACGTTCAGGTGGGGCGCACCGGCAAACTCACGCCAGTCGCGGAACTGAAGCCCGTGCCCATTGGCGGCACTACGGTGAGCCGCGCCACGTTGCACAACATGGACGAGATCGAGCGCCTCGGCGTGAAGATCGGCGACTGGGTAGAGGTCGAACGTGGCGGCGACGTGATCCCTAAGGTCACGCGGGTGATCGATGATGACAAGCACCCGCGCGGACGTAAATCTTTTCACATGCCGGAGAAGTGCCCGGTCTGCGGCGGCCACGTTGTGCGCGCCGAGGGCGAAGCCGACCATCGTTGCGTAAACCAGAAATGTCCGGCCAAGCTGCGGGAGACGATTCTGCATTTCGCCTCCCGCGGAGTAATGAACATCGATGGTATGGGCGACGCATTGGTCGCGCAACTTACAGACCGCGGCGTAGTGAAAGATGTCGCTGACATTTACAAGCTGACCAAGATCGACCTGCTCAAGCTCGATCGCATGGGGGATAAGTCCGCACAAAATGTTCTGAATGAGATTGCGAATTCGAAAAAGCTGCCGCTGGAGCGTGTGATCTACGGACTAGGAATTCGTTTTGTGGGTGAGCGCACGGCGCAATTTTTGGCCGAGCATTTCGGAGACATTAGCGCGCTCGAAAAAGCCGGTGAGGAAGAATTGCAACAGGTGGAGGAAGTCGGCCCACGGATTGCGAAGAGCATTGTGGAATTCTTTGCTGAACCAAAGAACCGCGAACTGGTCGACGAACTCCGCGCCGCCGGGCTGACATTGAAGGGCAAGAAGAAAGAACGCGGCACCAAGCTGGCAGGCAAGACGTTCGTGTTAACCGGAACTTTAACGAACTACACACGCGACGAAGCCAAAAAGCTGATCGAAGACGCCGGCGGCAAAGTCGCAGGCTCGGTGAGCAAGAGAACCGATTACGTTGTCGCGGGAGCTGATGCGGGTTCCAAACTCGACAAGGCGAGAGAGCTGGGGGTAGCCGTGTTAGACGAGAAAGGCATGGAAGATTTGATCAAGAGTTACTAACGAAAAGGATCGGTTCTGCTCATCCTTTAATCTACCCCGGACGAGGGCGTCCGGGGCTACGTGGATCGTTTAGCGGCAGAGCCTAGTTCAGTTCAATTTGTCGACTGCCTTCCGCGACCATTCCCCCTCTAATTTTTCTGTAAGTCTCCTCCAGCGCCTCCGGCAGCACCCGGCTCTCACCCGTCACAGTCATGAAGTTCGTGTCGCCGACCCAGCGCGGGAGAACGTGCATGTGGACGTGTCCCGCGACTCCGGCCCCGGCAGCGCGGCCGATGTTCATGCCAAGGTTGATGCCGTCGGGTGAGTAAATCTGGCGCAGCACGCCTTCCATCTTCTGCGACAAGGACATCATTTCGCTAGCCGCGGCTTCAGGCAGCTTTTGCAGTTCGTCCAAATGCGCGAATGGCACCACCATCACATGACCGGAAGTGTAGGGAAAGCTGTTCAGGATGATGTAGCAATGCTTGCCGCGATAAACGATTTTAGCCTCGGCGTCGGGGAGCTTCGGCAACTCACAGAAAATGCAGTCGCCTGGTTTGCCTTCGTTCTTCGAAGCTGCGGTGATGTACGCGTAGCGCCAAGGGGTCCAGAGGTAATCCATGACAGGGCAGAGTAGCAGATTGGAAACAGGGGCGGAGAAGAACGGCCGATGTCAGCTTTCATGCCCCGGGGATACACCTGTAGAACAGTTTTCGATTCAGCAACTTACCTGATGAGACAAAATTGAGCGGATCGTGAGCCTCGGTGCATTGCAAGTTGCACCCAACTGCAGGACTATTTGCGTCCATGAGCGAGCTACAGCAGTGGGGACTCGAGGTCGGAAGAGAACCCAACGGACCTCTGCTTCTGTTAACCGTCGTAATTGTTGGTGCACCCAACCAAAAGTAGGAATATGCTGGCGCTCAACATTCTGCCCGCGTTCGAGGAACACAGATTTGAGGAGGACGTATGAAACCGTTCCTTATGACCGTTCTGCTTGTGGGTCTGCTTACCGTCGCATCTGCCGGACAGAACGTAAAACTCAAGGTCCGCGCGGCGCTGTATGATCGCGATCTGAATATCAAGCCGGTCCCGCACCTCACCGTGAAACTTGTGCCGGCAGCCGCAGGGGCGCGGCCGGTCACTATTCAAACCAATTTGGAGGGCGTCCAGGAGATCGAGCTTCCCGCCGGGGCTTACCACGTTTCTACCGAAAGTCCGGTGGAACTATTCGACAAGTCATACAAATGGGAACTCGACGTCAGTTTTACCCGTCCTGAAAACACCCTGGAGCTGAGTAATGACAATGCCAAAGCTACGCCGCTTGCGGGTGCTCGCGATGCCCGCGTCGACGAACTGGCGTACCAATACAAACGGGTGAAGGGCGGTGTGGTCACGGTGCAAACCGAGCATGGCGCTTTCGATGGCTTCATCATTGATTCATCGGGGCTCGTGCTGACCGTTCAGCATCCTTTGGAACAAGCTAGTTGGCTGGCGGTGCAACTCGACGATCAACGGAAGTTGCAAGCGACAGTAATTGCGTCCGACAAACAGCGTGATATTGCTGTGTTGCGCATTAATCCCGTCGCGGCCGGGCCGATCGCCGCGGTCCAGCTCTCCACCGACCCCGGCGCTCTCATCGAAGGGGAACGTGTGTTCATGGTCGAAAACCCCGGCAAGGAAAAGGACAGAAAATTGCATATTGGAGTGGTCAGCCGCGCCGATTCAAACGAAATCGTTACCGACGCACAATTCACTTATGCGGGCAGTCCTCTGTTCAATTCCAGTGGGAACGCGGTCGGGCTAACGCAATTCGGCACCGACAAATTTCACATCCAGCCAATCGCTGTTGCAACTGAGGTCCTCAGCGAAGCCAGGCAGAAACTCGCTTCCAGCTCTCCGCCATCCCCTCGCTTGCTGCCGACCACGCCGACAGAACTTTTCCCTACCGATAGCCTCCATGCTCCCGGCCGCGGCCATTGGGAGAAGGATGTCTACTCTTTCAAGGCCGGCGACTTTTATATCGAATTCGTTACGCCGATCGCAAATTATGAAACCGACAACGAGCGCTACGACCAGGCTATGAAGGACTATGGAAAACATTCCAAGGGCAGGACCGTTCCCGTCGAACCCGAGCACAAGTACGATGTCGTACTGGTAATCGCTGCAATTCCCAAGACCAAAGCGCCGTTCTGGGAGAACATGGCCAATGCCTCGCTGAGCAACGGAAACGCGCCCACCGTGATGCGTTACAAGACTGGATTTTCCAAGATGCGGTTGCTGTGTGGCGAAAAGGAAGCCGATCCCATTTGGCCTGGCCGGGTCGCAGAAGGAGCCAAGCGGAACTGGAGTGTTGTGCTCGATGATGAATCATCCAGTGGCCGCTACCTGTACCCGCAGGATGCAATCTCGCCGCAATGCGGGAAGGTTACTCTGCAGATATTCTCCACCAAAGACCCGGATCATCCGATCGAAAAGGTTCTGGATGAGAAGCAGGTGTCACGCATCTGGCAGGATTTCGAACCCTATCGGCAGGCCCAATCGCAACGTCCGGTGGCTGCAGCGCAGCAGTGACAATGCTGTCAATCAAAAAGGGAATTTAACGAGAGTGTTAATAAACGTCTTCGTCGATTGACACCTTTTCCGAGCGGTTGCTATAGTCGAAGTGTTCCCTTTGGGATTCGGGTTCGATCTTTACGCACCGCTGGCTTAAGTCCATCCGCCAGGATTGGATTCAACATAAACTGGGCAACATAACCAGACCCAACCAGCAGTTCGCTAGCCAGCCCGCATCTCGGACACCGCTGAGAGGCAATGACTTTGTTCGACGAAACCAACAACTATTCCGACTCCTCCACCACTACCCTAACCGAGCAGCAAACAACCCCCGACGTGCAGACTGAGCATCCCGCCGACACGGAAGAGCAGAAGCCCGCCGCCGACGACTTTGCGTCCGCGCTCGAAAGCTTCACCACCGAAAGCGAAGAACTCGAGAGTGACGACCATGTGCTGAAGGGCACGGTGATCAAGCTCACGTCCACCCACGTTGTGGTGGATATCGGCGCCAAGTCTGAAGGCATGGTACCGATCGCCGAGGTCATGGACCATGACGGCAAGCCCAAGTTCCAGGCCGGCGACGAGATCCACGTGGTGCGCGACAAGGGTGAGACCGAGGAGGGATACATCAAACTCTCTTTCCAGAAGGCGCAAAAGCTGCGCGCCTGGGATGAGATTGAGAAGGCGTACACCGACAACCAGGCCATTAAGGCCACGGTGATGGAGCGGACCAAAGGCGGCGTTACGGTGGACATTCTGGGCGCCAGCGCATTTCTTCCGGGATCGCAAATTGACTTGCGTCCGGTGCGAAACCTCGACGCGTTGAAGGGACAGACGTTCGATGTTGCCATTGTCAAGCTGAACAAGAAGCGCGGCAATGTTGTGGTTTCGCGCAAGCAACTTCTGGAGCAGGAGCAGACCGAGAAGCGCTCGAAG
>Ga0207053_10189_pt1 | contig 16706 bp, 14 predicted proteins | sample Alteio_BWMinCont_59_FD_153290 | JGI IMG/M metagenome (GOLD analysis project Ga0207053, IMG submission 153290) | Enriched cells from forest soil in Barre Woods Harvard Forest LTER site, Petersham, Massachusetts, United States -... | ecosystem: Environmental > Terrestrial > Soil > Temperate forest >...
CGTGCGCTCGAACGACGCGTCGTGGTTGCGGGGTAGAATCCAGGTTTCGTAGGGGACTCGCGGAGCGTAGGGCCCTAACGCGACATAATCGCCGCGGGCCTCGATCACTCGCGAGGCCTGACGCTCTTCCTGGTTAAGAATGTCGCAGAAAACGCAGCGTTCTTTTTCCGTGAAGTATTCGCGTCCCGCCCGCAATTCGTAGAGCACGCGCCGCGGCACAAACATGGTGGCCGTGAGCTGCGAGGTAGGATGGCTGAATTCCTGGCCGGCATTGGGACCGTAGTCCTTGTAAAGACTGACGTACTTGATGCGTGGATCGCGCTTGAGGTCGAGAATGCGTTCGGCGGCGAGGCGCAGGAACATGCCGATTTCATCGTCGCTGGCACTCCAGAGCTGGCGGTCATGCCGGGGATTCTCGACCAGGACTTCATGAGCGCCCACCGAATTCATACGATCATAGAGTCCGTCGCCGCGGCGGCCGGGTTCACCTTCAATGTGATAAAGCGGAGCGGGGTGCACCATAGACCGCGCCGACCAGCCTGCGGCACTGGGAATGGCTGAGATGACTTGCGTGGCCTCGGGCGAGTCCGGGCAGAAGCGACAGCTGGTTTGAGTCCGAGGAGTGGTTTCGGCCGAGTCATCTCCCGTCATAACCCAAGAGCGGGTGATGGGATCTTTGCGGAGTTCCATGTATTAGGTAAACACTGCGGGAGAAGCTGCGTCAAGCAAGGTCTCAAAACTCAAGGTTTCGAGGCCGCAGAGTTTCAAGGTTTCAAAGGCAGACCGCACAGGTCGCTTTTGGGACATTGAAACTTTGAACCCCTGGAAACGTTGAAACCTTCCTAGTTTGAACTTGTTATAATCCGCGCCAGCTGCTGAATCAATGACTGAGCCGTCCACTCCGCTGATGCGGCAATATGCCGCAGTCAAGAAAGAACATCCCACTGCGCTGTTATTTTTCCGCCTGGGGGATTTCTACGAACTTTTCTTTGACGACGCGATTGTCGCCTCCAAAGAGCTGCAAATCACTCTTACCTCGCGCAACAAAGAGAAAGGCATTGCAGTACCCATGTGCGGAGTGCCACACCACGCTGCGGAAGGCTATATCGGCAAGCTCATCCGCAAAGGCTTCAAAGTAGCTGTCTGCGAACAGATGGAGGATGCGCGTCTGGCCAAGAAACTGGTGCGGCGCGAAGTAACCCGGGTGGTGACGCCGGGCACGGCGGCGGATTCGCTGCTGGGGTCGGAAGAAAACAATTTTCTGGCGGCGTTGGCGCAAGTGGGAGAACGCGTGGGCTTTGCGGCACTAGATCTTTCCACCGGGGAATTTCGTGCTACGGAGTTTTCCGGAGAGAGTGCGCTACGGCGGGTGCAGGAAGAATTGGAGCAGTTACGGCCGAAGGAATTGTTGTATGGGTCGGCGGCGCCGCTGTTCGAGGTTCAGACGAACCGCTCTTCGTCCGCGCAGCCGCTGCCCAGCCCGGTAACGCAACCCCGGGCGTCCGGAGCCACTTGTGCGGAGACGCCACTGGATGACTGGATCTTCGCTCCTGACCATGCCATTCCGCTGCTGGAGAATCATTTTGGAGTGCTGTCGCTCGAGGGATTTGGGCTGGCGGGGCGGACGGCTGCAGCCGCCGCGGCCGGGGCGATTCTCTACTATGTGCGTTCGACGCAGCGCGGCTCGCTCGACCACGTTGACCGCATCGGCTGGTATGAGCGGCAGAATTATCTAGTGCTGGACGCGGTCACGGTGCGCAATCTGGAATTGATTGAACCTCTGTTTGCCGGGACGGACGCGGGAGTAACTCTGTTTCGCTCGATCGACGCCGCGGTTACGCCCATGGGCAAGCGCTTGTTGCGCGCGTGGTTGTTGCGGCCGTCGCTTGATCTGGCGGAAATCAATGCGCGCCTCGATTGTGTGGAGGCGGGTGTAAAGGACACCATCGCGCGCGAGGAGTTGCGCCGCGCGCTCGATGGGGTGCTCGACCTGGAGCGGCTTTTGAGCCGCGTGACCCTGGAGACGGCGAATCCGCGGGATGTGCTGGCGCTGGCCACGTCAATTGGGAAGATTCCGGCAATAAAGGCTGCAGTAGGACGGTTGGCGGCAGTGCGCCTGGGGGTTTTGCACGGATTGCTCGACGAACTTGGCGACCTGCGCGACCGGATTGAAAAGACGATCGTGCCGGAGCCGCCCTTGAGTTTCGCCGATGGCGGCGTGATTGCCACCGGCGTAGATCGTGACCTCGACGAACTCCGTGAGCTTTCGCAAAACAGCAAGCAGGTGCTGGCGCAGATCGAGCAACGGGAACGCGGGCGAACCGGGATTGGTTCGCTCAAGGTAAAGTTTAATTCCATATTTGGGTATTACATCGAAGTCTCGAAGCCGAATTTGCACTTGGTCCCGCAGGATTATGAACGGAAGCAGACTCTGGTGGGCGCAGAACGCTTCACCACGCCTGAGTTGAAGGAATACGAAGCGAAGATTCTCGACGCACAGGAAAAGATTGTCGAGATCGAGCGGCGACTGTTCACTGAGTTGCGCACCGCGATTGCGTCCGAGGCGAAGCGAATCCGGCAGACCGCGCTGGCGCTCGCGGAAGTGGATGTGCTGGCTTCGCTGGCCAACATCGCCGCGCTGCGGAACTACTGCCGGCCGCAATTCGTTGCTTCGGCAAACACGGCTGCGGTGAGCATGGCTTCGACAGATAAGACCTCGAATAGTGACCAGGGCGACCTCGAGATTGTCGAGGGACGGCACCCGGTGATTGAGCAGCAGGAGATGGCCGGGGGCAGCGAGCGCTTCGTGCCCAACGATCTTTACCTGAATTCTTCGACGCACACGATTCTGCTGCTGACCGGCCCGAACATGGGCGGCAAGTCTACTTACTTGCGGCAGACGGCGTTGATCGTAATTCTGGCGCAGATGGGCTCGTTCGTTCCGGCGCGCTCGGCGCGGCTGAGCGTGGTCGACCGCGTCTTCACCCGCATCGGCGCCAGCGACAACCTGGCACGTGGTCGCTCGACCTTCATGGTTGAGATGACAGAGACGGCGGCAATTCTACATACGGCGACGGCGCGTTCACTGATTCTGCTTGATGAGGTTGGCCGCGGCACCTCGACTTACGACGGCCTCGCCATCGCCTGGGCCGCGATCGAGTACCTGCACGCGCGGGTACGGGCCAAGACTCTGTTCGCCACTCACTATTTCGAACTTACGGAATTGGCTGAACAACTTTCAGGAGTGAAGAATTATCACGTTTCAGTCAAGGAATCCGGTGGCGGGATTGTCTTCTTGCGCAAAGTTGAGCCCGGCGCTGCCGACCGCAGCTATGGCATTGAAGTAGCCAAGCTGGCGGGGTTGCCGAATGAAGTGATTACTCGGGCGCGCGAGGTGTTAGCCGAGCATGAGTCTGTCGAACGACTGGCGACGGGACATCTTTCTCCCGGAGCTTCTCCTCCGGCGACGCAATTGACCATCTTCACGCCGCTGTCGCAGCCGGTGCTGGAGAAACTGCGGGAAGTGGATTTGAACCGGCTCACGCCACTGGAGGCTTTAAATCTGTTGGCGGAGTTGAAGAGGCAGATCGAATAGGCAGCGACAAAACTAATTGGCGTGAGCGAGATTCCTATGTTCGAGACCGCAACTAGCGACGATCGAAAGAGGAACGCACAGGCTGGCTTCGCGCTTGCAGCCGTCATTTGCTTCGCAATCTGGTCGATGTGGAATCTCATTTTGATGCTCGCACAACCCGGCCTTGCACGTCCGTCGATCGCTCTGGTTGTGATCGCGATCTTCTCCGCTGCTGCCATCTTCCACTTTAGAGCAATGCCGTTAAGACTTGCCTTTGCCATGGTAGGCACCCAAGCCGCGGCTCGCGCCGCCCTTTGGCTCGCTGGCGCGCCCCGAGGCTTGCAGCGCGTCGCTGCACTCGGCGGAGAAATCCTCACCGCATTGGCCGCGATCATAGTTATCTTTGTCATCGTGAAATGGATTGACTCTGCTATTAATCAGCGTCCTCCATCTGATCGAGAGAACCCCACTTCGTGAAGGTCCAGAATCAAATCGGCCAGCTCTTGATCGTCGGCTTCGACGGCGTGGAAATGACCCCACGTCTCAGTTCCCTGCTCACGCGGCTGCAGCCGGCGGGAGTTATTCTGTTCGCTCGGAACATCAAGAATCCCCAAGAAACTTGGCAGCTGCTGCGCGATTGTCAGAAATACGTTTCCACGCCACTATTCACTTGCGTCGATGTCGAAGGTGGAAATGTAGACCGTTTCCGCGACGTGCTAGGCCCCACACCGGCCGCGGCGGACGTGTTCGCGACCGGCGATCGCAAACTTTTCCGCAGGCATGGGCAGGTGGCTGGAGAAAACTGCCGCGCTCTCGGATTTAACGTTGACTTCGCTCCTGTGCTCGACTTGGCATTTGAAGCCTCGCGCAGCGTGATGAGTTCGCGCTCGGTTTCGCCGAATCCGCGAGAGACGGTCTCTTACGCGCGAGAGTTTCTTTCCGGGCTTCGCGCAGCTCACGTGCTGGGATGCGGCAAGCACTTTCCCGGCCTGGGCGAGGGCACACTCGACAGCCATCACGAATTGCCGGTGATCGAGAAGCCGATGAAGAAGGTTTGGGCTGAGGATCTTTTACCTTACCGCATGCTCCGCGCACAGCTGCCATTGGTGATGATTTCGCACGCGGCCTATCCGCTGGTTACCCAGGATCAGACCCCAGCATCGCTCTCGCAGGTTTGGATTAAAGACATCCTGCGCAAACGTATTGGCTATCGCACTCTGATTGTGTCAGACGATCTGGAAATGGGCGGCGTCTTGTCGGCCGCCCCAGTGGGACAAGCCGCGGTTGAGTTCGTTCGGGCTGGCGGAGATTTGTGCCTGATCTGCCATCGCGCGGATTATGTCGCGCTTGCTTTCGCAGAGCTGGTAAAGACCGCGGAGCGCGACCCCAAGTTTGCTCAGCGTGTCAAAGACTCGGTGCAGCGTGTTCTGGCATTTAAGAAGAAGTCCGGAAACATATTGCGTAAGACGAAGGTTCCATCTGCCGCGGCCGTTGAAAAGCTCTCAAGAAAGCTGTGGGAATTCAGCGAGCAGGTCCGACTGGAAGCTCTGAATCGATTGGAGAATGACCGCGAGAAGAACGATCGCGAGAGGAATTATCGCGACAAGAATTATCGCGACAAAGAGCGGCGGCCGCGGGCATGATGAAGGGCATGATCGTAGCCGGGGTGATGAGCGGGACTTCAGCCGATGGCGTCAACGTGGCGTTGGTGCGAATGGACTCGCGAGCTTCAGGTTCGCGTCGAGCCTCTAACAGCAAGTTCGAATTGCTGGGACACGCGGAGTACTCCTACCCGGAGAGGGTTCGCGAAGCTGTGCTGAGCGCGATGAATGCTTCGCGGGCGAGCGTGGCCGATCTGGCCCGGCTGAATTTCCTGCTGGGCGAGCTCTATTCTAACGCAGTGCTGGCCACCGAGCGGCGGTTCCGGGTAAAGGCGGATCTCGTCGGCTGCCACGGGCAGACGCTCTATCACCAAGGCGAGGCACAAGTTTTTCTTGGGCGCAAAGTGGCCGCGACCTGGCAGGCGGGCGAGGCGGCGATCGTTGCGGCGAGGGTCGGCGTTCCGGTGGTTTCGGACTTTCGTCCGGCGGATATCGCAACTGGAGGCAAAGGCGCGCCGCTGGTTCCCTTCCTCGACTACATGCTCTTTTGCGACGCACGCGTGGGGAGAATCGTGCAGAACATCGGGGGCATCGCGAACCTGACAGCGATTCCCGCGGGTGCTGCGGCCGGTGATGTGCTCGCCTTCGATTGCGGGCCGGGTAATATGGTGATCGATGCCGTGTCCGAGAAGCTATTCCGGAAACCGTTTGATCGCGGGGGGAATATCGCGACTTCTGGGAAGGTTCTGGATAAGGTCGTGCGTGGAATGCTACAACGCGAGTTTTTCCGAAGAAAACCTCCTAAGACCGCGGGACGCGAGGAATTCGGCCGGGAGTTTGTGCTTGAATTCTTGCGTAGCTGTGGACGCTGCCGAAAGCAAGACGCTGTGGCAACGGCTACTGCTCTGACGGCGAAGTCAATTGCGGATGCGGTGGGGAGGTTCGTCCTGAAGAAATCAAGACCGCCGCGGAAGCCAGGCTTTCAGGAATTGATTCTTTCCGGCGGCGGAGCCAAAAACCGTGCACTCGTGGCGATGTTGAACAGCGACCTCGCTCCGCTCGGATTGCGATTGCGACTCTCGGACGAATTTGGCCTGCCTTCGGCGGCGAAAGAAGCCGTGGCCTTTGCGGTTCTGGCGTATGAGACGTGGCATCGACGGCCCTCGAATATTCCTTCCGCGACAGGCGCGAAGCAGGCTGCGGTGCTGGGTAAGATTTCGTATCCTTGCTGTTGAGTGGACAACTTTCGGGCACAGACCGGTTTCATTTATGCCGATTTATATTTCAATGCTTCGCGGAATCAACGTGGGCGGCCACAAGCGAATTAAGATGGACCAGCTTCGAGCGTCGTTCGAAGCGCTGGGTTTCAAGCAGGTGAAGACCTGCATTCAGAGTGGCAACGTGATCTTCAAGGCCGGAAAGCTTTCGGCAGCCGCGTTGTCGACCAGAATCGAGGAGAAAATCGTCGCCGATTTTGGTTTTTCCGCCTCTGTCATTTCGAGGACCGCGGACGAAATGGCAACCACGATTAAGAACAATCCCTTTCTCAGCCAGTCTGGAGTCGATCCCGAGAAACTTCACGTCGCTTTCCTGTCGGAGGGTCCCGCACCCTCCGCTTTGAACAAGTTGGCGAAGCTCACGCTGAAGCCGGACCAAGCTCGTTGTCTCGGCAGGGAAGTTTATCTCTATTTTCCGAATGGAGTATCCGGCAGCAGTCTATGGAAACATTCACTCGATGGCGTGCTGTCTGTGGTTACTACCACCCGTAACTGGAAAACCGTCAATAGCCTCGACCAGATGTGCCGGGACTGCCGCTGATGCGCCGGGTTTCGTCTGTTTTCGCTGCTCTGGCATTGATGGCATCGCTGCTGTCCTGTTCGAGTAAACCTGATCCCGACACGCTGGTGATGGTGATCGAATCAAGCCCCACGAATCTGGATCCGCGGGTGGGGGTCGATGCACAATCAGAACGCATTGACAGTCTGATTTTCGACTACCTGGTCTTGCGCGGCGCCGACCTGAACGCCACGCCGGGACTGGCCGAGCGCTGGGAAGTTCCCGACGCACTAACCTACGTCTTTTATCTGCATCACGGGGTAAGGTTTCACGACGGACGGGCACTTACCTCGCGCGATGTGAAATGGACATTTGATTCCCTGCTTAGCGGGAAGATTCGCAGCACCAGGGCGGCGGCATATCGCTTTGTCGATCACATCGATGCGCCCGATGATTTCAGGGTTATCTTTCACATGAAGGAACCGGACGCCGCTTTGCTGTGGAATCTGACGGATGGAGCGGTAGGCGTCGTGCCCTTTGGCAGCGGAGATGAGATTGCCCGGCACCCGATAGGCTCTGGACCGTTCAAGTTCGTCAGCGCCGAAACCGACAAGGAAGTCGTCATCGAGCGCAACGACGACTACTGGGGCGAGAAAGTGAAGCTGGCGCGCGTACGTTTCGCGGTAGTGCCCGACGCGACGACCGCGGCCCTCGAACTGCGCAAAGGAACCGGTGATATCGCCAGCAACTTCCTCACGCCCGACACCGTGCTCACGCTCGAGCGAGAACCTTTCATTACCGTCGAACGGGCACCGGGCACCGAGGTCCAGTATCTGGGATTCAATCTGCGCGATCCCATCCTGAAAGATGTGCGGGTCCGCCAAGCCATCGCCTACGCAATCGACCGCCGCCCCATGATCGAGTATTTATGGCGTGGCGAGGCTCAACCGGCGCGCAGCGTTCTTCCGCCGCAAAGTTGGGCCTACAACGGCAACGTGCCTGCATATGACCACGATCCCGATAAAGCTCGCGCGCTGCTCGATGCGGCCGGCTATCCTCTTGTGAACGGTGTGCGTTTCCACATCACCATGAAGACATCTACTACCGAGAGCACGCGGTTGATGGTGGCCGTAATGCAGCAGCAATTGCGCGATGTAGGGATTGCGCTCGACATACGGAGCTTTGAGGCGGCTACCTTCTTTGCCGACGTAACTCACGGAGCGTTTCAGCTCTATGGGTTGCGCTGGGTCGGAGGCAATCAGGATCCAGACATTTTCTACGTATTTCATTCCTCGAGGTTTCCGCCGAACGGTGCGAACCGGGGTCATTACTCGAACCCGAGAGTAGACGCGCTGATTGATCAGGCCCGCCGCGAAGTCGATCCCCGGGTACGCCAGCCGATCTATGCCGAGATACAGCGCATTCTGGCCGAGGAACTGCCTTATATCGATCTTTGGTATCTGGACAACGTTCTGGTCCACAACAGGCGGGTAACGAATCTGAAGTTGAATCCGGCCGGCAATTACGATTTTCTGCGCAGCGCGGAGCTGGCGCCGAGAAAAAACTGAACGACAATTCCGCCGACTACTGCGCTTTAATTCCGAGTCGGGAAGGCTCCCGGTGCGCCCGAGCTCGCTCGGCGCACGAGCATCACGGCCCAAAAAATGCCATAGGCGAGAAAGGCCGTGCCGAAGAGAAACTCCACAGTCCATGGATATAGCAGCTTCGTGAACACCAATCCTTGGATACCCCGCCCGAGCTCCACCCCTCCCATGCACGAAAAGAGGACTGAGCCGATCGCCAAATCCCGCGGCGACCGCCTGTTGACAGTGCCAATATCCATGTTGACCTCCGACCGCAATAGGCATACTAACCCAGAACCCGCGCCTCGCAGCTATCGCAATTTCCGACGGGAGTCCTTCAGCTCCGCCAACATGGGCTCTGAACTCCGCGTGTTACCATCGAACTTCGACGTGACATGAGGATTCTCTTCATTGGCGACATCTTCGGACGGCCGGGACGGACAATCGTCAAGGATCGGCTGCCGGGAATTGTCTGCGACCACGCCATCGACCTGGTCATTGCCAACGGGGAGAACTCGGCGGCTGGTTTCGGCATCACTCCCGCGCTCGCCGAGGAGCTTTTCGAGCTGAACATCGACGTGATCACCACCGGCAATCACGTCTGGGACAAGCGCGAGATTCTCGATTACTTTCAGATGGCCGAAGGCAACGGTCACGGCCCGCAGCGGCGCGTGCTTCGCCCGGCAAATTATCCCGCGGACATGCCGGGCTGGGGCCTGTATCAGGGTCACAAGGGCAAGATCCCTTATGCTGTGATTAACCTGCAGGGACGGGTATTCATGGCTTCGAATGACGATCCGTTTCGCATCGCCGATCAGCTCTTGCAGAAGATTTCTGCCAAGGTGATTTTCGTAGACTTCCACGCCGAGGCTACTTCAGAGAAGATTTCTCTGGGCTGGTATCTCGATGGACGCGTGACGGCGGTGGTCGGTACGCACACGCATGTGCCCACAGCCGATGAGCGGGTGCTGCCCAACGGAACCGCGTACGTTACTGACGTCGGCATGACTGGCCCCTACGATGGAGTGATCGGCGTGAAGAAAGAGCTAGTGGTCAATAAGTTTCTCAATGGCATGCCAGTACGCTTCGAGCCCGCCACGGGCGACCTCCGGCTGTGTGCGGTGGTGATCGACTGCGACGAGAAGACCGGCAGAGCGCGAGATATTGAGCGCCTGATGCTGAGCTAGGTTGGGTAGCAAAGCCTCCAGCCCGTCCGCCTAGACAATCCTGTTGGCTCTCGCACTCGCGCCACTGAGCGTCCGGGGCCAGTGGATTCACCTTCCCTAATTTCAGAATCAAGGTGCATAACGAGTAAAGACAAGGTCGCTCGCTTTGGTCTTCTCGTGACAGGGGAAGCAGCTTTTCATAAACGCCGCGTCGCCAGGTTTGCCGTCCGCGAAGTGACCGAATCCCCAGCCGCCGGTTGCCGCGTACTTTTTTGAGTCCTTGACCATAAACTGAATGTTCGTGGGTGCGCCGGGAACGAAAGACTGAGCCTGGCCAAAGACTCTGTTGTTTTCGTCTGATGGGACATTGCGGTAATGCAAAGCGGCAATGATTGCGCCGTCCGGGTACGGAAGCTCGCCGTCCCGGAAGGCGTTGAACGCTACGTCGTTGCCCAAGACAGCGCCTAAACTGTTGAGGTTGCCTGCTTCATGGGCCGAGGAGATCCAATTCCAGTCACGGTACCCGTGAGGGATTTCGGTAACGAACGGGGCGGCGGGTTCTCCATCCGCATGTGCTCGTGCAGCAGCCATGAAGGCGACAACGCCGGCCAATGTTGCGACGGCAACCAAAAAGAATGTGAAGTGTTTCATGGGGGTTCCTCCATTTGGGCCGCATTTTACTCCAAATCCAACAGGTTAGGCAGGGCTGAGCGGAGCGAGAATTAATAGCTGATGAAGGGAGTTGAGTGCGCTTCATGACGACATGCCTGCAAGAAAGCCGGGCTTCCTCGTTCTCAACTTGCTGTCCGTTCCCCCCGATTCCTCTTAAGCCCGAAGGTACCGAAACTTTTGCTTCTCGATGCAGAGCATGGCGTCAGGTTAGAATCTAATTCGATGCGAGGCGCGTGGTCCATTCTGGCAGTCGGTCTTCTGGCGGCAACGCCGGCTGTTCCGGCGTTCGCGGCGAATGATCTTCCGGTCGACGCTCCGATCATCTCCTGCGGCAACGGCATCCCTGGCGGTGTTTACTGCGCTCCCTCGAAGAAGGATCTCAAAGAAGCCCGCAACGCCTATGAGCGCGGACTGAAATTGCAGGATCATCACCAGATGGAACAAGCGTTTGCCCAGTTCGACCAGGCCCTGCGGCTGGCGCCGCAGGATGCGAAGATCCTTTCGGCGCTGGAAATGACGAAGTCGCAGCTGGTGTTTCAACACACGGAGCGCGGCGACTCCTTCCTTGCCCAGGCCCAGCCGGTGACGGCAGCGGCTGAGTTCCGCTCTGCGCTGAAGCTCGATCCCGACAACGCCTATGTCGCGGAGCGCCTCACCGAATCGTTGCGCAGCCCTGGGGCGTCCAGGCTGGGCGAAGTCTCTTCGATGCTAGCCGATGCCGGCGACATAAATATTCATCCCAAGGCGGAACGGGCGACGTTTCACTACCGCGGCGATGTTCGCGGCTTGTTCAGCGAGCTGGCTTCAGCCTATGGCGTAGATGCTGAGTTGGACGATACGACTCCGGCAAAGACGGTGCGCTTCTATGTGGACGATGTGGACTTCGTCACTGCTCTCCACCTGGCGTGCCGAGTCAGCAAGACTATGTGGACAGCGCTTGACGAGCGCCATGTACTGATTGCGGCGGATACCACGGAGAACCACAAACAATATGATCGAATGTCGTTGGCCACCTTTTCAGTGCCCGGGGCGAGCACGCAGCAGGAGACCACCGAACTGGTAACCTCCCTGAAAACGATTTGCGACTTTCAGAAGATCAGTTTAGGTCAAGGTTCAACCGTGGAAGTGCGCGCACCGCAGACGACGCTGCAAGCGTGTACTAAGCTTCTGCACCAGCTGACCAACGATCGCCCGGAGGTAGCATTCGATCTCGAGATCTACCAGATCAGCCACAACTTTACGCGCGAAATCGGCATGCACATTCCGAATACGTTCAACGTCTACAACATTCCTGTAGCAGCCGTGGCGGCGGCTTTGGCGGCACTCGGCGGTGGACAAAACCTCTCATCGCTGGCCAACCAACTGATTTCTTCTGGCGGAATCAACGCCGCCGGGAGTTCGGCGCTCTCCGGGCTGCTGGCGCAACTGCAGAGCCAGACCAGCGGCATCTTCAGCCAGCCTTTGGCAACTTTCGGTAACGGACTTTCCTTTTCAGGAGTGAGCCTCGATCACATTACGACCGCTCTTTCTCTCAATGAGTCGTGGGCGCGAAGCCTGAGCCGTGTCACGTTGCGCGTGTCGCAAGGCAATGAAGCAACTTTCCACCTTGGGGAGCGTTATCCCATTCTGAATGCTTCCTATGCCCCCGTCTTTAACTCTTCGGCGATTTCTGCCGTACTGGGAAACCAAAGCTATGTCCCGCCATTTCCTTCGGTTAGTTACGAGGACTTGGGACTAAGCCTAAAGGCGAAGCCAATCATTCACGGCGGTGGGGACGTGAGCGTAGCCCTCGAACTGCAGGTACGCTCGCTGACCGGGCAAAGCTCGAATGGTGTGCCGGTAATTGCCAACCAGGAATACAAGGGCGGCATCCGCCTCAGCGATGGCGAAACCGCCGTGGTGGCGGGGGAAATCACCACCAACGATCAGCTCTCCATGGCTGGCATTCCAGGTATCGCCGCCATTCCCGGCTTGAATCAGGCCGCGAGCGACAACACCCGAATGAAAGAAGAGGACGAATTGCTCATTCTGATCACTCCGCACGTGCTGGAAAACCGCCACCGGACCACCGATGAGATCTGGATGAGTGAAAAGTAGTCCTTCCGCTTGCTTCTGAAGACTACGGCTACTTTCCTTCCTTCGCGGCGAAATCCACCAAGCCCTTATAAACATCGGCCATTCGCGGATCGAGATTTCCGATGGAGCGACCGTTGATAAAAAGAGTGGGGGTTCCGGTCACGTTGACCGACTTGCCTAACGCCAGGGACGCATCAATGTGAGCTTTGACCGCGGGAGTGCCGGCGCACACTGCAATGTCCGCCCCTTTTACACCCGCGCCGTCTGCCAGCGCAGTCAATTTTTCATCGGCGTTTTCGGCCGTAATGTCGGCTTGACTTTCGTAGGTCTTGGCGACGAATTTCCAGAATGCATCATTCGAGGCCTGCCCCACGCAATCGGCGTAAGCCGCGCCTTTTGCCGCCCAGTTGTGCATCTCGAGCGGAAAGTTCTGGAATACGAACCGGGCATTGGGTTCCGCCGCGATAAGCCCCTCGATTACCGGCTGCGCCGCTTTGCAGGCGGGACATTGCAGATCACCAAACTCGACAATTGTGACCGCAGCGTCTTTCGGGCCTCGCGAAGGGCCCGTGATGCCCTTCTCCAGCGTTCTCCGGGCTGGATCGAACGGCTTGGCCCCGAATGGAATGATGTCGCCAACCACGGCATGTTGGCCATCCGCCGTAACATAGAAACGGCTGAGCTGTTGCCCCTGCGGATTCGCAAGAATCACGTCGACCTGAACCAGACCCGGCACCGGCGCCGGCTTGATAGCAGAGATTTTCCAACTCACCTGGGGCTCATAGCCAAAGGTCTGGTGCATGAAGGAGTCCACGGTGGCTTCCGAGGGAAGATCGACCGCGCCGCCGGAGGCTGGCTTATCGGCGAGCTTGGGGGTCGCTGGCCTGGCGGTGCTGGGAGTTTGAGCTGCGCCCAGACCACACGTCAGCAGGAGAATAAGAATCAGATTAATAGAACTGCGCATGATTTCCTTTCCGTTGAGCAATTGTTGTGGAGAGCGACACACTGGGGTTCTCTAGAATAATTTAGGAGAAACCCTTTCAGACCTCACTCTTCGCAGCGATGGGAAAACGGCGGCCGTAGCCGAAAGCTTTCGGAGAAATCTTAATCCCCGGGGCAGCCTGTTGGCGCTTATACTCCGCGCGGTCCACCATCCGGACTACGCGCCGCACTAGTTCGAGGTCGAAACCGCGCTCGGCGGCGATGCGCTCGGCGGAATGCGCGTCTTCCACGTAATCTTCGAGCACCGCGTCGAGAATCTCGTAAGGCGGCAGAGAATCGCTGTCTTTCTGGTTAGGTCGCAGTTCGGCCGACGGCGGCTTCTCCAAGGTGTCCTGCGGAATTACCATGCGACGCGAATTCACGTAATGACTGAGACGGTAAACCAGCGTTTTTGGAACGTCCGAGATGACAGCGAGACCGCCGACCATGTCCCCATAAAGTGTACAGTAGCCCACCCCCAGCTCGCTCTTGTTGCCGGTGGAAAGCACGATGGCGCCAAACTTGTTCGAGAGCGCCATCAGCAGTGTGCCCCGGGCGCGCGACTGAATATTCTCTTCGGTGACGTCTTCCTTCCGTCCTTCGAACACCTCCTGCAGGGTCTGCTGGTAGGATGCGAAGACTTGATCGATGGATAGCAATTCGAAGCGCATTCCGAGATTCTTTGCCAGCGCCCGCGCGTCGTCGATCGATCCCGGCGAAGAGTACGGTCCGGGCATGCCTACGCCGATCACGTTCTCCGCCCCGACCGCGTCGGCGGCAATCACCGCGGTGAGCGCGGAATCGATGCCACCGCTCAGGCCGATGATGGCTTTCTGGAATCCGCACTTCCGCATATAGTCGCGGGTTCCCAGGACCAGCGCCGCGTACACGCTCACTTCCTCGCCTTCGATCTGCTCGTGCATCTCACCAAGTAAGGTCTTCGAATCAAAATAGACAATATCTTCTTCGAACGACTTTCCCTGAGCGACAACTTCTCCTTTTGGATTAAGCACGAGGCTGGAGCCGTCGAAAACCAGGCTGTCGTTGCCTCCGACCTGATTGACCAATGCGACCGGCACCTTATGTTGACGAGCGATGGAGGCGAGCATGTCGCGGCGCAGTTCGCGCTTGCCGATCCAGAATGGCGAGGACGAAATATTGAGCACGAAGTTTCCGCCCGCGCGAACCAGCGCCTCGATGGGATCGACCGTGTACAGGCGTTTGGGCCAGAATAGCTTGTCGTTCCATGCGTCTTCGCAGATCGTGAGCGCCATCTGGTTGCCGCAGAAAGAGAATAAGTCCTGACTCTTCGCGGGCGCGAAGTTGCGCATCTCGTCGAAGACGTCATAGGTAGGCAAGAGCATCTTCGATTGCAGGAAAGCTATCTTGCCATCCTGCAACAGAGCAGCCGAGTTCATGGCAGACTTGCCGGTCTCGGAATGCGCGGGAGTCACCAACCCGCAGATGACGGCGATCCCTCGGGTCTCGAGAGCAATTTTTTCAGCGGTTTCGCGATTACGGGCGACGAAGGAGGGACGCTCCACCAGATCGCGGGGCGGGTAGCCACACACCGACAATTCGGGAAAAAGGATCAACCCGGCACCGTTCCACTCCGCGCGGCGCGAGAATTCGACGATCTTGGCGGCATTCCCGGAGAAATCTCCAACCGTGGGGTTGATTTGGCCCAGCGCAATCTTCACATGCTTAGTGTAAAGCCGGGGGGAAGGTAGGGCCAAGTTTGGAAGGAATCCCACGTTCCGCGTGCGAAGCGACCGGCGACGTCCCTGGCGGGACTCACTCTTTTCTTCGGCCGAAAGACGGGGCTCATCTTCAGGCTAATGAGTGGGACAGCTTGGCGACCCTTGGTGCGACCACCGTCTGGCTATGACGAAATTACAACGGGTGTGCGCCAGCAGCGGCAGCGCTAGCCATCCCGGGCCTCTTGTTCGGGAGTGAAGCGCTGACGGACTCGGAAATGGCAGATTCCAAACACAGGGCCGCGGCTTCGGCCATGCTTTGGCACTCCTGACGTTTTAACGCCACCCAACCTTCAAAGGTCTCTTTCTCGCGGGCCACGCCCTCCAGATTGCGGCTGATGCGCGCCATGTAGTGCGCTCTCACGCTCTCCAGTTCGGTTTGAATCTGGATGTTCTCTTCTTCTTTCCGGGCCCATTCTGCTTCTACCTGCTTCCTCTGCTGGGCTTCGTGGGCATCCAGGGCTTCCTGGCGGAGTTTGGCATCCTGCAGCACTTCGCCGATCGGAACGCCGGCCGCATCAAGGGCCATCATCAGCGCAACCCGCTTCATCTCTTTCGACAATTCGCGGATGTGCTCACTGTTGAGCATTTCTACCACTTTGTTGATGGTGTATCCCTTCCGCGGAACCATGATTCCGGCCGCGCGATAAATATCTTCCATGGGCGACAAATCAACCCGGAAGGTCGGGACGTCTCGTGCAGAATGCACCGGAGCCTTTTTCGCGGCCGAAGGCACTTGCTGCAGAAGATTCTGCGTCTCATTCTTGCCGTTGCTTTTTCCGTTATCGGGGTCGCCGCCTTCGCTGAGGTCACCCTGACTACTGTGCCAGGGCGCCAGTTCGAGCCATTTGCGTCGCATAGGTTTAGGTTTCCTTTCCGTGCCAGTTTGCTTTTCCTTTGGTGGCTTTTTGGTTTGAATTCGGGGAGCATCGAAATGAGGAGCATTGAAGTCTTGAGAAAGTGAAGTGCCGCGCTCGCCGCAGGAGTCTATTGCGCGACCAGCACCGGAAGGAAGCATCGCGGTCACCCGAGTCGCGCTGTGCGCCATCGGCACAATTTCCACCACCGGCGAGGCCGGTGGACTTTCGCGCGGCTTGCTCTCCACCGGCCGCGAGCTCTCGATTCCGGCTGTCAAAACTGAAGGACAGCTGCTTCTCATGAGTTCCAACGGCGATACCTTCGTGGGAAGAAGCTGGTTGGGGATGGGAGTGTTCGCCGCGTCTCGCTGAATTCCTACGACGTAGTCCCTTCCTTCGCTGCGGCAATACTTGGCAGTACCAGAGAACTGCTCGAAGCGCCAATGAATTCTCAGCTTTGATCCCACCCCGATCGGTGTGTTGATCCGTATGCATGCTCCGCCGGCCGATTTGTCTTCCATGCGCGCCGGCACAGTCCGCAAAGCTCCACTCTCGTCTTCCCAGGACGCTTCTACCAAGGTCATCACAGCCGTCCGGAAGTCGGGCATAGCTAGCGCTCATTTAAATCTATCGGCAAGAAGTTAGATTAGTTCACAACTGGGC
>Ga0207053_10192_pt1 | contig 16557 bp, 17 predicted proteins | sample Alteio_BWMinCont_59_FD_153290 | JGI IMG/M metagenome (GOLD analysis project Ga0207053, IMG submission 153290) | Enriched cells from forest soil in Barre Woods Harvard Forest LTER site, Petersham, Massachusetts, United States -... | ecosystem: Environmental > Terrestrial > Soil > Temperate forest >...
TTCCCAACCTTTGCGTACTTCGAATCCACTGGGCAATGGTATTCCGCGAGCAGCTTGTAATGTCCTGGCTTGCTTATCAACTCGGAGACGGAGAACCTCTGTCGCGTTCCGAAAAACTGGTTGGGTTGTAGCTCAAAGTAGTTTGTTGATTCCTGAACTGCGCGGAGATCGATAGAGTCGTGTGCAAGTGTTGGAGGCTGGACCTCGGATCCAGTGCTATCGAGTACGTGTAAAATAATGCATCCTTGGTAGCCCATTCCTAGTCTCGCAAATACACCCACAGGCTCTGGGCTCGCGTTTATTATCTCGAACTCCAGAATAATAGAGTCCTTCAGCCCGTACGAATGCTGTTGAGTCAGGTCTCGAAGGTTGACAATTAGCCCTTCGTTTTGTGCCGCAACGGTCTCGATAGCGCCGGTAAGATTTAGCATGGTCAATGCCATGAGCACTGCTATAACTCTCATCGCTCTCTCCGTTTCATCCTACTAGATTCAAGCCTTTTACGGGTGTGTAACAGGCGAGTTATAGTAGTTTTTATATTTATCAATGTTATCTGCATAGTTCTTCAAGAAGTTGATTTGGTCTTTGGAAAGGCCAATCTTGCTACCGACTCCTATCTGGAAGTATGTGGCGTTACGTTCTGCGGGACCACCCGTGTACGCTACGCCTGATTTCGATTGCGTGATATGAAAACTGTCGTGTGCGATGTCCGTCGCGAATCGAGCAGTATCCTGACCCAATTGGCCAGCATTTGCATGAAATATTCCGGTCTTAACGTCTACGCTCGAACGGGAGGCCGTCGGATCAACATCAATCGTCTTAATGTTACCGATAGATTTTTTCTCCGCATCGGTTAACTTGTCTCCATTGGAATTTAGTAGGCCTGCTGCGGATGAAATTGCCGCGAACGCGGATTGTCTGTCTTTGTCCGATATTCCGTTCGCGTAGGTAACGACCACTGTGTTGCCCAAAATAGTAACCTGATTTTGCGGCTGCTGGACGGCTTGGGCTGCTCGGACGGCGTTCAGGGAGTTGACTTCCTCGTCGGTCAGGCCGGAGTCGTTGGTCATGCTGTCAACGGTGCCTCCCGGGTCCCAAGCGCTGCTGGCCGCGGGGTTGGCCACTTGATAGGTCTGTGCCATGAGGTGTCCATCGAGGTCGGCGAAGGATTCGGGGTCGTCGGAGACCATGGCGTAGAGGTTTAGCGTTTGCGGGCTAGTGAGGTTGGCGTAAGGGACGGGAACGGGAACCGAGGACCAATCGGCGGAGAGCCAGCGGCCGAAGCGGTTGGAGTAGTAGCGAGCGCCGAAGTCGTCGTTCCCTGTCTCGGCATCCCGCTCTTTGCCCTCGAATTTGTAATTGTTGGTGGCGGGGCAGTTGCTGGTGTAGGGAGTGCGCTCGCCGCCAAAGGGATAGAAGTCGGCGTCATAGCAAACCACACCAGTGTTGGTGGTCACGACGCGCGAAGTGCCGAGCAGGTCTTCGATGTAATACGAGGGATTGCCGGCGACGGTAGTCGAGCAGTTGGCACCAGTCCAAGGGATTGACCTGCTCCCCATTTTCCGCGCAGAGGTGTATATGAAAATAGCAAATTGTGGGGAGGAGGGAGCATGGCGAAGAGGAAGTATAGCGAAGTGGAGATGATCGGAGCACTAAAGCAGATGGAAGCGGGGCGCTCAGCGGCGGAGGTGGGGCGGGAGCTGGGAGTGTCGAAGCACACGGTGTATGCGTGGAAGGCGAAGTATGGCGGGATGAGTGTGGGAGAGGCGCAGCGGTTGCGGCAGCTGGAAGATGAAAACGGGCGGCTGAAGAAGCTGGTGGCGGATTTGAGTCTGGACAAGGACATGCTGAAAGCGGTGATTGAAAAAAACGGGTGGAGCTCGTAGAGCGCAAGGAAGGAGCGCGCTGGCTGTGGACGCATTTTCTGGTGAGCCAGCGGCGGATCTGCGAGCTGCTGAACGTGGCGGAATCCAGCCAGCGGTACGTGAGCCGGAGGAACGATGAGGAGTTGCGAGCCAGGTTGGAGGAAGCGGCGCGGGAAAAACCGAAGTGGGGATACCGGCGATTGCAGGTGAAGTTGGCGGCGAAGGGGATGCACGTGAACCACAAGCGGGTGTATCGGGTGTACCGGGAAGCGGGGCTACTGATCCGGCGGAAGAGAAGAAAACGGTTGGTGCGAGTGGGTATTGTGCGTCCGGTGGTGACGGGAGCGAACCAGGAATGGGCTTTGGATTTTGTGCACGATGCGGCGGAGAGCGGGAGGAAGTTTCGGGTGTTGAGCGTCATTGATGTGTACACGCGGGAGTGTTTGGCGCTGCGGGTGGAAACGGGCTTTGCGAGCCGCATGGTGACGCGGGAGTTGGAGAAGATCGTGGTGGAGCGCGGGGCTCCGGAAGCGATCCGCTGCGATAACGGGCCGGAGTTTACGTCGCGGCATTTTCTGGCGTGGGCGATGGAGCAGAAGATCGAGTTGGTGCACATCGAGCCGGGCCGGCCGGTGCAGAACGCGTTTGTGGAGAGTTTCCACGGGAAGTTGCGCGATGAGTGCTTGAACGCGAGTTGGTTCGGGAGTTTGTTCGAGGCGCGGGCAAAGATCGGAGCGTGGAAAGAGGAGTACAACGAAGAGCGGCCGCACAGCAGTCTGGGGTATTTGGCGCCGCGGGAGTTCGCGCGGCGAGTTGCCGCGCTGCGGTCGCCTACGGCTCCCTGCGCGCCGCAACTCGAAGAGCGGACTGAGGCAAAGGTCATGAGTTCAGGAGATCTGGGTGTCGTATGATCCTGTGCGCGGAGCTAGGGGGCAGGTCAATCTGGGTGTCGTATGATCCTGTGCGCGGAGCTAGGGGGCAGGTCAGGATCATCGCGACGCGCTTACCGCCAAAGAAAATGTATTCGGCGGTAGTGTTGCCGCAAGAATCGGTTTCGCCCAGGATGTCGCCGCCGGAGCCGTACCAATAGAGCTTGCTGGCCCCACCGGATTTTGAGACGCGGCGGCCATCGCCGTCATAGGTGTAGTTGACTCCCGCGGCGGACTTCAGCTGGCTTTCGGAGTCCCACTGATAATTGGTTACGACGCCATCGCTTGTGGCGTTTCCGGAAGCGTCATAGGCCCAAGTGGGAAGGTGATTGTTGCCATCGGCGACGGAAGAGAAGCCGCTTTCCTGTGTACAGCCGATGTAGTTGGAGTTGGTAGTGGCGGCGATACTGTTGAGGTTGCCCCAGGCATCGAGGGTGTAGGCTTCGCCCCAGCAGTGCGTAGGGCTGGTGGCATGTGTGGAGGTGGTGAGCGCCCCGGTGATGCGGTTCAGCGAGTCGTAAGTGAAGGTTTGCGAGCGGGTGGTGTCGAGATTGTTGGTGACGCCGTTGACGTGGCCGCCGTTGTGGCCAGTGACGGAGTCGATGAAGCTGTAGGTGATGTCGATCGCGTTGCCACCGCTGGAGGAAGCCTTGAACTCGCTGGGCTGCAGGCGGTTGTTGTAGGTATGAGTAAGATTGAGGCCGGTGAAACCGCTGGAAACCTGTCCGATAGAGAGCGCATAAAAGGTGCCCTGAGGCGTATAGCAGACCGCGCCAGCGAGGCAGCCGGTGGGAGCGGACTGAAAATCCGTAGCATAAGTGATGCCGTTGGAACCGTCCGCGGCGGTGATGGGGCGATTGGCGGCGTTGTACGTGTAATTCACAGTGCGCCCGGTGGGATAAACAACCTGGGTGAGATTGCCGGCCATGTCCAGATAATAGGTGGAAGTCTTCGTGATGGAGTTGGTCGTGCGCTGGTTAGCGTGGACGCTGCGCTGGTTGGTGGCGTCGACTAAGTAAGCCCAGGATTCGGTGCCTGCGGCGTCCGTGACGCTGGTGCGAGAGCCGATGTTCTGACACGTCGAGAGCGTGAGACAGTTGGTTTGGTCGTACATGGTCGTAATGCTCGGATCGCCATTGGAGTAATTCAGGACGGTTTCGCGGTTTACGGCGTCGTATTGGGCGCAAGTGCGGATGCCGCGCGCGTCGGTCTTGGAGACCAGAAGACCTAGAAACGAATTGGAGCCGGAGCAATTCGCGTCGCTATCGTATTTGTAGGTGATTGTTCCGACTTCGGGATTGGTTGAAGTGAGAAGCCGGGAGAGCGAGTCATAGCTGAACGTACGCGGGTGCCAGCCGCTCGGAATCGAAGTGCAATTGGTGAAGGTGCCAGTGCTTGTGCCTTTCTGGCCGACGCATAGCAAATTTCCGAGCGCGTCGTAGCCATAGTCGGTTTCATAGTTCAGGTGCGGGGATGTCCCGGGATCTTCGAAAATTTGCGTGAGTCGGCCCAAGCCGTCCACGACACTCTCGCGAGATTTGCCCGTCTGGTCGGTGACTGTAGTTGTGTTTCCGGAATAGGTGGTGAAGATGGTGTTGGCAGGCTGCGTCGAAGAGCAGACGTTGCCTGAGGGCAGGGTGCCGTCGGGAGGCACTTCGAGGCATTTTCTGCCGATGGCATCGTAAAAATATGTAGTTGTGCCTGCGCTAGTCGTAGGGTCGGAACCGGTGCGGTAAGGATTCGAGACGGTTCGAACGTGGCCGAGGCCGTCATACGTTGTATCTGCGTAGACGGTGCCCTGCGGGTCGGAAGTGAGCTGCGTTTGCTTGACGTGGCCGACACCATCGGAGACCGCAACGCTGGTGATGGTCTGAGTCGAATTGATTTTCTTGGCGCTGGTCACGGTGTGCGCCGTGTCATTGTAGGTGACGGTGGTGGTGCCGCCGTCGGGTCGAGTAGCCAGCGTGGGCCGAGCGAGGGAGTCGTTGTAGACGTAGCTGGTGACGAGACCGTTGGCGTCTTTCGAGGCGGTCAGGTGCCCGTTGTTGAAGTCGTAGGTAAAGTTCTGGGTCTGATTGAGGGGATTGGTAACCGTAGTGAGGAAAGCGTTGGTGTTGGCGCTGGGAGTGTACGTGACGTTGACGCCGCCCGAGAGCGTGGTGTAGCTGTCCGCATAAGAATAATGCGTGACATGGCCGTTGGGGTCGGTGGACGTGAGCATCTGGCCGGTTTCGTCGTAGGTGAACGAAGTGACGATGTTGTTGGCACACGCCGTCGTTCCCTGGAAGCACTGTTTGGTTGTTTGGGTGACGTTGCCGCGGACTGTTGTTGAGCCAGGTCCGTAGTTGGTCTCGTCATGTGTGCCCGTAGGCAAGTTGCTGACGGCGGCCGTCGAGGCGCCGTCGCAGACGGAGTCGGTCTCCGCGAGACGATTTCCGCTTCCGTCGTACACGATGGTTTGAGTCGGCGAGGTGAGACAGTAGGTGTAGGTCGTTTTCCTGGCGAGGGTGAGGCCGAAGTCGTACTCGTCTTTCTCGGTAACCAGTAGGCCGCTCCATGTGAGGTTGACCTGGGAGGTTTGCCCATTTTCAAGAACGGTCTGCTCAGTCTTGAGATCGTATTGGTCCCACCAGGTCTTGTTCACGCTGCGTAGGGTGCTGCCGCTCGTGCCTTTGTAGACGATGGTTTGTTCGACGGCAGCCTGAGTGCCAAACAAGCTGGGCAGCCATTGATTGCCGCCGTTCAAGACGGTGACCGGCGAATAAGTGTAGTTCGTTTGAAAACTCGTTCCGTTGGCAAGGTCGTGCGTTGTAACGGTGGTGGTCTTTGTAGTCCACTGAGAATAGTCGCTGGGGTTCCAGGTTGTTGTGTAGGAGAAATCTTGCTGCTCTGCGATGGTGGAGCCGTCATAGCTCACATAGCGGTGAAGAAGGGCGGGAGCGTCGTAGGTGTATTGGCAGTTCTGAGCAGCGCCGTTGGCGTCCGAAACGGCAGCGAAATCGGAACGAGTGTTGAGGGTCCAGGTATAGCTGGTATATCCGCCATTGGGGTAGGTGACCTTGCTTAGCAGGCCATACGTCGAATCATAGGTGAAGGTGTATTGCTTGCCGTTGGGAAGCGTGATGGCGGTAATCTCAGCCATAGATCCATTTCCAGGTCCGGCGAAAATTCCATCGCACCACTGATCGGAAGGGTTGTCCCAGGTATAGCCTGGATGGAAGCCCGTCATGGACGCGTTGCTCCAGGTCACTGTGTACGGAGCGGAAACGCCGGGGACGGTAATGGTGTTGCCTGTCGTACCGAAGCCGGAGGAAGAGATTACAGTTCGGCCAAGGGTATCGGCAGCCGTGAAGGAGCCAGTGCAATTGGGGGAGGTAATGGTGATTATGTTCCCGTTGCGGTCCTCGATGTTCGAAGGGAGTGAAAATCCGGGGTCCGTGTCATCAATCCCGCAACCGTTGCCGGCCCCCACACCAGGGAAGCTGTAAATCGTGTTGTCTTGGGCAGTGATCGTTAGGGGTGTACCGCTCGAGGTGATTGCGGCGGAGTAAAAGTCACTGTTTTGACTGAGGACGCTGCGGCGGCCGACACAGGTGCGTGGTCCCGTCTGGTACGCAATCAGGCTGTTAAACGAGTATATGGTTCCCGCCGAATCACTGAAAGCATAGCCTGTGGAGAAATAGCAAGGGGGGTATCCTGTTTGCGTGTAAGACATGAACATGGCGCTGGCGCGCGGAAGGCCGTAGGACCACCCATCCTTGTTCATGTACGTCGGAGTGGACCACAAATAGCCCTCCCCGGAAACCCCGTCCCCCTGCGGGGTGAAGACTGCGCTTGAATTGTAGTTAAAAGAAAACGGGAGCGTGAGGCGGCGTCCGGGAGGAACCGGGGCGTCAACGTGGAGAGAGACGGAGCCGTTGGCGGGGTTGACGGTTTCGTTAAGCATTTTGATGTAGTCGTGTCCGCCGGGAACGGGCGTGGAGACGCCGGTGATTTGCGCATGCGCGGCGGAGATAAGAACAAGAAAAATGGGGAAGCAAAACAGGATGCGAGTGGAGAAGCGGGACATAGTGCCTCCGACCAAGGCTAAGATTCCGGGCCTGCCTGCGTTCGAATGCAGGCTGCGCATAGTTCAACTACGTTTCAACTGGTTAGCGAGGATAGAGTCCCGACGAGCGACGGGCACGCATCGCCAATTGAGGGAGAGTTATGTTGCAAGGCTTGTATGCCTGTTTGAAAATGGTGTCAAGTGAAATATTCGTTAAGGGAAATGCAAAGAAAAATCGTGCGGCTAGCGAAGTGCCATCTTCTGTGCCATGAGCAGAATAATCTTGCGATCTTGTCCATTGGCTTGCCGTAGAGGGCATATAATCATGAGGTCCTTGCGCTCCATCGAGCCGATCCTTCACTCTGAAGAGTGCGAGTGCGCGACGTGACGGTCTCGATCCGATCACGCGCAAATACTGCATAGAGGGCAGCAATGCAGTCGCCCCCTTCCAACCCTCCCGCGATCCAGCTTCGACGTGCTGCGCAGTACCTCCGCATGAGTACAGAACATCAGCAATACTCAATCGCCAATCAAGTAGCCGCAATCGCTCTGTATGCAGCTGCACACGGTATAGGCATCGTTAGGTCGTTCACAGACGAGGGGAAATCCGGGACGACGATCAAAGGCCGGACAGGACTTCAAGAGCTTCTCGATCTCGTTCAATCAGGTTCTGCCGACTTCGATGTAATCCTCGTCTATGACGTGAGTCGGTGGGGACGCTTTCCAGACTCGGACGAAGCCGCGCACTATGAATTCCTTTGCAAAAAAGCTGGGATTACGGTTCGTTATTGCGCCGAGCAATTCGAGAACGACGATAGCACCGCCTCGAACCTGCTCAAGGCGCTGAAGCGGACTATGGCAGGAGAGTACAGCCGCGAGCTATCAGTGAAAGTCAGTGCCGGTCAACGTCGTCTTGCGGATATGGGTTGGTGGCAAGGCGGGCCAGCGCCTTTTGGAATGCGGCGGCAAATCGTGGGCCAAAACGGTGAGTTAAAACAGATACTCCAATGCGGCGAATGTAAAAGTGTAAGCACAGACCGGGTTATTCTGACGCCGGGACTAAGAGAAGAGGTAGAAACGATTCAACTTGTTTTCGACCTTCACACGAAAAGACGCAAAACGCGTCATCAAATTGTACACATATTGAATCAGCGGAAATGCTTTTGGGGAAAACGCCCGTGGAACATTGTGAAGGTAAAGCTTCTCCTTAGGAATCCCGTTTACAAAGGCGCTTACGCCTACGCTAAAAAGCATTGCGGGAGGTATCTTTCCCCCGACAAATGGCGGACTCGCGAGCACTCGTTTCCTGCAATTATTGCTGACAGACAATGGCTGAGAGCCAACGACCTTGTCGGAGAGGAAACAAGGCCGCTGGTGGACTCAGAGATGCTTGAAGGTTTGCGGCAACTGTGGAAGCGAAAGGGGCGTCTTAACTCCCTGTTGATAAAAGCCGCGAAAGATATTCCGTCCGTAGAGTCTTATAAGGACCATTTCGGAAGTCTTAATGAAGCCTACAAGCGAATCGGTTATCCATTGCCCAGAGATTTTGTATACGAACGCATTACTAGTGTGATTAAGGGGTTGCGTGATGCCCTCTGCGAGGACATTCGCGCCCAAATTCGCGCTGTCAATGGAAACGCAGAATCGAGGCCCGGTCGAGGAGTGCTTCTGGTCAATGAAAATGTCAGTTTGCGAGTGAAATGTACAACTGGGCGTTTGTGGCGCGGCAAACTACATTATGGTCAAATGCTCTGGCGTCTCTCGTTTCTTGGGAGGCGGACGGAAGATATTTTGATAATCGCTCGATTACTTCCGCCCCAGCAAACAATTATGGATTATTTCGTGGTGCCTGCATTTTCAAAATTCCGTGGCGTACTGTATAGCAAGAGAGAAAATAACCCCCCGTTCATGCAGCTTTACTGCTTGCCTACACTTCAGCCGTTTATCGAGGCATTTCGTCGCTATTCCGTGGACGTGGAGGAATAAGGTTGAGAAAGCATCGAGAGAAAGCGAAGAGCCGGAAGAAGCCAAGTGCAATTACAGGCCATGCAGTTTATGAGGGATACAGCACAGCTTTACCTTTGCGAGCCGGGTTGGTCGCGAACCAACTTGATACGTTCAGCCGTATATTTCTAAGGCTATTTTGTGACGAACACTTCGTCACGCTTCTGCGAGCCGAGTCAATGAGTTCAGTTCCCGGCTTCATCAAGTTGATGCTTCAACGAGAGGAAAACACGCTCCAATGAAGTCTTTCGATCAGGACGGAGGAGAATGTTATCGGAAATGGCATCAGACCCGTCTGGCCCACTTGTTACGTCTCTCGGGCAAGCCTCCGCAGAATCTATGCATCGACGAATTGAATCTCACTGTATGTTGTCGATATGCGGAGTCTTTGATGCGAAACACCAGGATTAACAGATACTTGTGCAAGTACCACGCAGAAGAATTGTGTCAACTGAAAAACCTTATCGAGGAATTTGAGCGCATTTGCCAAAATCCTGACTAGGTTATGCAGTGATCTGCTTCCATTTCGGAAAGTAGGGGCTTGCCTATCGGGGGACTCGCTCACCCGCGAGAAGATTCCCCTCTCGTTCGCGCTGAAGCGGTCGGCGAACGTAGGCGAAGCGGCACGTCTGGGGAAATGAAACATTCCCCGCCATTGGTTGAGCAGCTTTTTGATGGTCGTTATTGCGACCATTTTTATTTATTTTTCCTTTCCCTGCCCAATTTTCCGCATGCTCTTCAGTACGGGCGAATGGAAGGCTCAGATAAGCGTGCGTATCCGCCAGGATCTCCGCAGAGAACTCGAAAGCGTTGCCGAAAGGGAGCGACGAAAACTTGGCAACGTCACAGAGACCTTGATCGAATGGGCCGTGCTCCAACTTCAGGTCGCCGGTTCCATCGAGCGGTTCTTGAAAGTCCAGCTCGCGAGCAAGAAACAACATGGGTGAGTGGAAAGAATCGGTGACGGTGAGAATTCGGCCAGCGCTTCGCGTTGAATTAGTGGAGTTTGCCACCAAAGAGCGACGGTCACTTGGAAACATAGGGCAGACCTCTTGGAAGAAAAAACAGTGAGCACGAAGCGCAATGGGTGAATGGAAAGCACAAGTCAGTTTCAGGGTTCGTCCGGATTTGAAGATAGAGCTCGAAGCGGCCGCTCTGCGGGAACAGAGAACGCTGGGGAATTTCGGCAGACTCCTCATCGAATGGGCTTTCGAGCGGCACAAAGAATTAGGCAGCAGCGAGAAATTACTCAGGTTGAGGATCCAAAAGGACGGCAATGAATGGGCACCTGGAAAGTAGGATGTAGCATTCGACTCAGGCCAGAGCTAAAGGCCGTCGTTTGGGAATCTCGGCGCGGTGTTGGTGGAGTGGGCGCTTGGTGAGCTACAGAAGGCCGACCGAACGGCTCTTGCGAGGAAGAATCTCAGTACCTAATCATTCATCCAGGGGAGGGCATAGCTCATGAATGCAGATCGCAGCATCAAGCCGGAGGACATACTGACCCCTCAGCAGCCAGCGGAACGACTGCGGGTTGGAGTCAGTTGGGTTTATGAGAAGGGCCGTCGCCGTGGGAGGTACAGCGAGGCTCCGATTCCTTGCCTGAGGGTCGGAAGATACTTGCGCTTCTACTGGCCGGACATCTGTGCATGGATGCGAAACGGGAACAATGAACATCGGTGAGTCTCGATGTCGCGGCTCGCGCTCCCCACTGATTCGCATTTTGCTTTTCTCGGAGTAGACTAGCTAGCAGTAGTAGGAGGAATTTACATTGAGCGCGGCCGAACAAATACTGGTTCGTGAGTTGAAGACAATCGATGTCCAGGTCAGGAACGCTGATTCGTTCTTTCGTGACGCCGAGTGGCACGCCGAGGTCGATCAAATAGCTTTATACGAGCTAATGGAAATGGACGGCAACGAAAAGACACGGTTGGTGGAGGAAGCCTACGCAAGATTCTACGCAGTCAACGGCTAGATTACCGTCGATTTCCCCTAATCCAGTTGAGAATCACCGTGCTTTGCCGTAAACAGTGATCTTTCCATCCACCACGTTCGCCACGTATCGGCCTTCGCTGAGGAACTGCATAACCTTCTTGCCGGAGCGTGCCATCTGCGCCCAACGGGATTTTGTTTCCGGGTTCTGCTCCAGCCCACGAATCTCGTTACCGTTGAAAATAAAGTCCACCTGCCGCAAACCGCGCTTGGGGGTCCGATGAATGGGGTAACTTTCTCCGCCTAAGTTGACGGCCTTGGCGTTTTCCACGAGGGCTTGCCGCCAGACTTCATTGAGTGCTTCTTCTAGCGATAGCTTCATCGCGCACGAGTCCAGTGGTGGATTATATGCCCACCCGCACTGCCTACCGTTTCCCGAGTAACTTCCGCAGTTTTTCTTTTCGAGTTTCCTGTCCTGGATACATAGAATTTTGTTCAACCCACTTTAGCAACTTCGGGACATCGACAATATGCTTGGTCGGTTCTTGGTGAATTTCGACCTCGACCTGCTTGATTGTTTCGTTCGAGTCGGATTCCCATCCCACATTCCCCAATTGATTCAATCCGCGCACGACAGCTTCATAGAGAGATTCCGCGTAGACGATGACACTGTGTTCGGTATCGTGGGTGTCCTTCAACCGGACAATACACTTGCTGATCGACATGATGAACTCGGGAAGTTGAGATCAATAGGTAGGAGAATCGGGAAAGATCAGCTTACGATCTCTTGTGTCACAAGTCCATGAACCAAAAAGATGTCATCCGGTCTAACCGTTGCCTGTTCGCACCCAAATGCAGTAGTGCCGATTTCCAACAATCTTGAAAATGTAGCCGCTACCGGACTTGTCTATTTCAATCTTGGAAACCTGCTCGTTTCCTCCATTTGTTTCGAGCCACTCCAGATTTGGAGCTTGCTTCGCATCCGTAAAGTCGAGAACAACACGACTGTGCAGTGTTTGTGTGAAATTGCCTGCAATACGCGGCGGTAACCTTATGGCAAGCTTCTTCGACATGAGGGTTACAACATTGGTGCAGCTTGGTCCGGTCTCCACGAACTGACCATTACCCACGGTCAGTATCCCTCTTTGGGGGCATAGCCCACCCAAACCAAATAGACTCGATAAATCTGCTTTGGTCACGATTGCTCCGTCAACTAGGCTCTTGCCAGCATCATTCAAGAGCTTTTGTGCCTGTTGCATGTCTGAAGTAGCAGGCGTGCGTAGGTCCACGTCGAGGCAGTTTGGACCCTGACATTTGGTCAAACAATCTCGTCCAGGAATATCGCTAATTGCCGTGGGCTGTGCGCACGACGGGTCGTTGACAAAGCAGGCGTAGTCCGGGGTGAAATTATACTCATCGTAAGCGCCTGGCGATGTCGGAACAGTCGTAAATTCACAGCCTAGAGTTAACGGGTTCGCCGTCCCGGGCTGTATTGGCTCGAAGCTTACGTGGTAGGTCTCGATTCCGGGCAATGTGGGTTGGTCATGGTGGGTCAGAGTAACTAAGAATCGCGCCCTGATAGCTGTTGTATCGTGATTGTTGACTGCCTGCCACATGACTTGGCTATTTCCCTTCGGGTCGGGATGCAGATTTGGGCAGTTCGGATTTGGTCCCGTGCCTTGTACCTGTATACAGTACAAGGCTACAGTGCACTTTTGAATTGGCGCGGGGCAGCCAGCCAACAGAACAGAGAAGGCGCACATGATGGCTCGACTTGAGTTCTTGCGAATCGGAGCGAAGTTCTTCACGAGGAACCTTCCTTTGGCAAATGGGACGATACTTAACGACCTTCTTTAAGTCAATCTAATTGCCTAACAGAACTTACCCCCAAAAGCTGCTGCCAACTGCAAGATCAACGTCGGCAAAACCAGCAACTCGGCTACACAAACTAAGACGGTTTCCACCAAACCTACCGTAAAGAAGCATGGGGTGACGTTGTGCATACCGGAACGGGTCGTTCGTTTCGCCAGTTAACTCAAAGTTGTTTCTTGTTCCACAAATCCATAAAGAGTCTTGCCGTGGCTGGCCCATGACCCGCGAAGTGGTTGTTAGCATAAGCGAATAGTTTCCGAATCTTCTTGTCATTCACCATTCGCTTCAAGAGATCGACCCAATTTCTCAACTCGCTGGTGCGGTCGATGACGGTCTTGTCCCACGTGGTGGTCTGCTTCTCAATTCCTTTGCGGTCTCCCAACCAGCGAACATAGATGAAGTCCGCTGTAACCAGGTCGAACTTTTCCTTTAACTCCCACGGTCTCGGCATAAACGATGTGTCGGTCAGGGCCAGTGCGACATTGTGCTCCCGGAGCAGGTCAACAAATTTGGCGTCGAGCCAGGTCTTGTTTCGAATCTCGATTACAAATTTGTGATCGACAGGAAGTTTCTTCAGGAAGGGTGAGAGCACAGCGAGAAAACTTTCTTGCTTTGGGAATTTCCAGCGGCCGAAGGACGGAAACTGAAAGACCATCGGGCCAAGCTTTGGGCCAAGGATGTCCATCGTTTTCACAAACTCTTCAAATTCTGAATCGCAATCCACTAGTGCCTTTTCATGCGTGATGATCTGCGGAACTTTGACGCAGAAGATGAAGTCTTCTGGAGTCCGGGCTGACCAGTTGCTAACCGTGCTCGCGGAAGGGCAACCGTAGAACGTAGAGTCCACTTCGACCGTGGCAAACTGCGTGGCGTAGTAGGACAGAAAATCGCGTGAGTTCATGCCGGGAGGGTAGAAACTGCCCTGCCAGCCGTTTGCGGTGAAGGCGGAAGTGCCGAGGAGAATGCCGGGTAGAGAGCACGGGCGGTCGACCTTTGGCTCCGGTGCGAGATCAGTTGCCTGGTCCAATTTCTCCATCTGGAATAGAGTCGGTTGGCGAATCGGCTCGACTTTTGGACACGAAGATTTCACGGCTCGGAGATTCTAACTCAGGTTATTCGAACTATGGCATGCGCTACAATCTCTACATAGTCGTCCGAGGCCGCTTTCATGCCAAGACCGAAAGAAAAAGTTCTGGAAAAGCTGAGAGAGCAGACGGATTTCCTACGGACTTCCCTGCGTGGCTTTTACGAGGGCCAGTTCGCGGAAAGCTTGCATCGCCACAATCATTCGGATATTGGTACACGAGACGGGGATGAGCAAACCACTGCTTACACAAGTACAGCCAAACGGTCTTGACCTTCAGATATTGGAACACGCGGAAGAATCAAAGCCGGATGAGGAGGAAGTCTTTAGGTTTGCGGTAGGCATGAGGATGGGGCCTGGACCCACTCTCGCGCCAGCCGTAGACCTTGGCTCCTCCCACCACACTATGAGTTCCATTGGTCCTTGGTGGAATCGCACCGTGTTCTCGTTTCGGTCACAGCCTGGCAGGCAGTTGGTTTATACGAGAAAGAAGGTTGTCCTTATTCTTGCCAATACGGAAGGCGGAGCACACGTGGACCCAAATGAGGACGCCGATTACGTTAGGCTGCTCACCGATGAGCCGCTCACCTTCGACTGCGACGGAGTTAAGATAGAAACCCCTGATCTTGCCAGATTTCTGACGGCGCAATCCGGCGTCGAAATGTTGGAATGCCTGAAACGTAATTTCTTCTCTGATGTAGATGTGCAACTAAAGTGGGAGTTCGGTACGGCACCGCCCATCGCTACTTACTTCGACCAAATGTCTGGTAGGTTGGTCCTGCGCCTTGCATGTGAATTCCCAAGTGCCACGATGGTTGTCTCTAGGAGAGATTGAAAAATTGATGAAATTCCTGCGCGAGAACAGGATTGTCATGCTTGCGCTTTAGAGGCTTCCCGTATGAGTTGGCCGCGTAGAGTATTCTTGGAGTCAACCGTCCTTTTTCAATTGGGGCCGCGTCTAGAAAACGTCGATCTTGCACGTTTGCTTGAGATGCGCGACAAGCTAGGCATAGAGCTATGTACGACGGAAGTGAATTTTCGTGAATATCTCAGATTTCGCAAGAGAGAAACCAGCCAGGCCAGGAGTCGCATTGTACGGGCTAACCAAGAATTAGAGAATTACGCGCAGAACTACGGTGAGTTCGACACTATTTTGGGTCGATTCGATGCTTACACGTCTACAATGGACAAAACTTTTGAGAAGAAATTTCAGGAGATGGGAATTGGCGTCCTACCACTCCCAAAGATAGATGTTCAACGGCTCTTGCAAATGTCAATTGAAGGTGTGCCTCCATTTGAAAAATCCAGGGAGTCTCTCAACGAGCGGTCTTCGGAAAAAGGCTTTAGAGACGCGATGATAATGTTCACCATTTTGGAAGCAGTTCGAGGAGTCCCTGACGTAAACGCGATCGTCGTAACAGACGACGGCCTTCTCACGGAAGGCTTTCAAATTCACTCGAAAGAGTTTGAGACTGTGGTGAATTGTGTCGGCAACATCACTTTAGCGAACAGGTCTATCCAACAACGATTGTCGGCTACTGTCCGGGAAGCCCTCCGTGTGGAGAGTGAAGAAGCTAAAGCAGTATTATTAGCTCACAAGACCGCAATAGAAGCTAAGGTTAGCGAAATACATGAAATCGAAGCAACGGATTTCGGACTGTTCGGAATAGTTAAAGACAAGGACGGCGCATCCCTTTCCGTAGAAAGTGTCCTGTCTGTTAAATTCGAAGACATCGAAGCGGCGATTTGGAAAGACGTGGACAAGCCTCGCTCGACAGTTCTGTTCAAAATGAAATGCGAGGCGAAGGTGATTGTTAGTAATCTCTGCGTCCCGCAGTTTGGATTCCCAAAATATCAAATTGGCGGTATGAAAGTTTATTCGACCGCGACTGCTTCACCGCAAACTCAAGAGAAGATAGTTCCGCTCTCATTCTACGGCCAAGCGACTTTGGTCCAGAAGGGCACGGAATGGGTCCTAGAAGAGTTAAGAATCGACCGGAGAATGCCAAATCTGGAAGATTATCTTGAATTGGCGATGGCCCTGGCTCCTGCGGGACTAGACGGATTGACTTCCTAAAATCAGGAAGGTTGGGTCAGAGTTTCATGCTTGCTAAAACTGATACCCATACGACGATAATTCGTTGCGGAACGCCCGAATGTGATTGGGGCTTTCGACTCCCTGACATGGCCGCGTGGCGCATAGAGAGATGTTACGCGGAATTCAAGAAGCACTGCGCTGAGAGACACGGCCTTCTGGAGACGGACATGAACGCCGAAATGTATCTCGATCTGAAAGTGGGGACGTTGACGTTGTGGAAGGATGAATAGCAGACGGACTCAGCGTGTAATTCGCAGACCGCTTGGACGAACTAATGAAGGACGCAAGCCAGCGCGGCCCATCCTGATAGCTAAATGACGATGCTGAATCTGGTCGGCAGCATCCTTGAGGGTCTGTACATAGATCGCATTCTTCGCGTGATGCCATTCACTACCTAAAGCGGGGTCTGCAAGTTGGTATCCTCGGCCATACTGCCAAGGCTCCTCATCCCCACCGGGGCGTGGTTTGGTCCGAGCAATTCTAATCATGGGCATTCTTCGAGGCTGATAGACGATCAGATTCTACACCCGCCCGGCTGGTGCTACACTTCCGCTACGAAAGCGAAGCCGAAGAAACGCAAGAGCGTGGGAATGACTTCCGCTCAGGTCGAAATCGCGGGTCAATTCGGTGATTACAGCTTTAAAAACCCAAAGCTGACTTTCGAAGAGGTTGCGCGAAACAATTTTGGGCCGAACATGTTTTCGAAGACTCCGAACGGGAGACTATTC
>Ga0207053_10194_pt1 | contig 16485 bp, 15 predicted proteins | sample Alteio_BWMinCont_59_FD_153290 | JGI IMG/M metagenome (GOLD analysis project Ga0207053, IMG submission 153290) | Enriched cells from forest soil in Barre Woods Harvard Forest LTER site, Petersham, Massachusetts, United States -... | ecosystem: Environmental > Terrestrial > Soil > Temperate forest >...
AGGATTTAACCCAGCCACAGTAAATCCAAAGTACGTCCGAGAATCCGGAACCCTGGGTTTCGGACAACGCGAGGTTGTTCTGAATAAGATACGAACCAATTCGGTACTGAATCCCATTCCCGCAAAGGCACACTCGCTGGAACCAGGCGCTTTCGTCTTCTGTGACCGACAATCAGGGGCGGCACGATTTCAAGTCGACGCGGCTCCCGAAGGCACCTTGCCGCTTGAACGAGCAGCTAGCCTGCTCGCCATGCACTGTTTGGTTCGCGGCCAAGCTCCCTCCGATTACACCGTACTCGTTGTACCTCGTGGAAGCCTGCTCGATTCTGTCGGGCGGCGTGCACAAGAACTGCTGGATGCCGGGCGAGCCATTGGTTCGGAAGTCCGCTTGAGCCCGCGTGAGCGAGAGGTGCTTGAGTGCGTGCTGCGAAATCTTTCTAACAAGGAAATCGGTGCGCGGCTGAATGTCTCCGAGCGCACGGTCAAATATCACGTTTCGGCCTTGCTGGCGAAGTTTAACGTCCGCGATCGCGTGAGTCTGATGCGCGAAGCTACGAGCGGACTGCGGACTTCACCCACCGGGCCCCCTGTAGACACGCTCTTTGGTTTCCCCGTGTCGGTGCAGCAAACGGTCGGGGAGACCTCGTCCGAAATGGTAGCTTCAGGCGAGCGTGTGCTACGAATGCCGGGGAATGCGCGCGTCGGCTAACGAGGACCACCGTGCCGCAGTGCACAGGTGACGTATTACCGTGCCGTAGCGCACGGGAACTTCGTTTGTCATATTCCGCATAAGATGGCCCGCTGGCTTGCTCAATGCGATCGAGCCAGCGGGCCGTGTCTTTTCTATCAAATCTGGAAAGCTTAGAGCGACTTGTTGATCTCATCCCAGTTCACCACATTCCACCATGCTTCGATGTATTCCGCTCTGCGGTTTTGGTATTTCAGGTAATAGGCATGCTCCCAGACATCGAGGCCCATCACTGGCTTGCCGCCACTCATCACTGGGTTGTCCTGATTGGGTGTTGATTCGACAGTTAGCTTCCCATCTTTGAGGAACAGCCAGGCCCAACCGGATCCGAATCGCGTTGTCGCGGCCTGATTGAATTTGGTTTTGAAGTCAGCGAAAGACCCAAATGTGGACTGAATTGCTTCCGCGACTTTTCCCTTTGGCTCAGCGCCCCCACCTTTTTTCATAATCTTCCAGAACATGGAATGATTGAGATGGCCGCCTCCGTTGTTTCGCACAGTCGTCCGTATGTTTTCCGGGACACGGTCCAGGTGGCCGAGTAATTCTTCGAGGGAAAGCCCCTGGAGATCGACGTGCCCTTCCAGGGCCTTATTCAGGTTGGTAACATAGGCGCCGTGGTGCTTATCGTGGTGAATCTCCATAGTCGTTTTATCGATGTACGGCTCGAGCGCATCCGCTGGATAGGGAAGCGGAGGAAGAACGTAGGCCACATGACCCTCCTTCGGTGAGGTAGCGTGCTGTGCCATAAATTTCGCCTCCTACAAGATTTGCCCTGTGAACTATCAAGTTGGATGTAGGCTGGGCGGTTCCGGGCACTGGTTAATCTTAGCGCCGCTCGCGAGGACAGCACAACTGCGCTACCTCTGGCCGCTAATTTTCATTCGTTGGTAGCGAAGCGTGCGAGCGCCCAGGTAGCGTGCTCAGCGATCAACAGATCGGCAGATTTTGAGAGTTCGCTCAAGCGCATCCGGATTTGCAAGCGGTCGGGAGTATTGACGGGATACCTGTCGCCCAGATTGCCGGCAGCGATGCAGGCATTGCGGACTAGCCCGCGCCATTTCGCTCTGCGAACAGGGCTACCAGAGAATAGGCGACGGAACTCGTCCTCCTCTAGCGATAACAACCACTTAAGTTCTGGAGCCAGTAGCTTCCGCCGTGGTTGAAAAGACGAGGCCGAAGTCACCGGCGCTTTGTGGTTCCATGGACAGACGTCCTGGCAAATATCGCATCCGAAGACTTGCCAGCCCATCGGGGCGCGAAGGTCCTCGGAAATAGACTCGCGAAGCTCAATGGTGAGATACGAGATGCAGCGACGTGCATCCATCAGATAAGGTTCGACCAGCGCGCCCGTCGGGCATGCATCCAGACAGAGTCGGCAATTTCCGCAGAGATCGGCGGCCGGCATGCCATACTCTGCGTTCGATGGGCTCAGGTCTAGCGAAGTCAATATGACGCCGAGGAAGAGCCAGGATCCAAATTTTTCATTGATGAAGCATGTGTTCTTCGCCTGCCACCCAAGTCCCGCTTTTTGCGCTGCAAGGCGCTCGGAAACAGGTCCCGTATCCACATAAGCGCGGGCTTGAAATGGGCAAGTGAAATAGTTGCGCATGGCCGCGATCAGTCGTTCCAGTTCCTTACTGATGATCGCATGATAGTCGTCACCCCAGGCGTACCGGGAAATCCATCCGTGCAGCTCTTGGTCCGCCGCTTGGGAGGCAGCCTCGGTGGATGCAGGGCTGGCTGTATTGTAGTTAAGAGCGCAGACAATTACGCTTCTGGCGTCCGGAAGCACACGCGTGATGTCCGCGCGGCGCGGATCATGGAGGTATTGCATCTGCCCCGCATAGCCGCGCTCTAGCCATTCTTCCAAATGTGCGAGATCGGTCAACCCTTTTACAGGAGCAATTCCGCAAAGGTCAAAGCCGAGTTCTTTCGCCTTCGCGATGATCCGTTCACTTTCTGCCATGCCGTGCATGACCCCATTCTGATGCAATTAGGCATGGTCATAAAGCGTATCGAGCGCAATTCTCCTTGGGGGAGGAGCTGGCCACCGCACGTACTGGGTAGGCAGATTTTGGATAGGCTGAAATTAGCGCATTATGAGATTTTGGCTGCCCGGCCAGTCGCTGTTACAATGCTGCAGCATGGCAGACTGGCGACAGATTCAAGCGCGTATCCGCAAGGCTAAAGCAGGCACCGACGCAGCAGTAAAACTCACCGAACTTTACGAACGCACCCGCGATGCGATGGTGGCGTTCGAACTAGCACAGTGGCAGGAGAAAGCGGGAGAGCACGCCGAAGCCGCGCGTTGGTATACGGCTGCTGCGGAACGATTTCGCAGATCCCAATGGCGAACCAAAGCCGAAGCAGCGTTGGCGCGGTTGAGCGCGCCAGCTGCGGTGCGCGTGGAATCAACCGAAGAAAGCAAACTCGAAGATACTCCCGAAGCGGGAATTTCACCATCCGTTGAGGCCCGCCCGACTGAAATGCTCGGTGCCCAGCTTGAGGCACGTGATCGTACCGCGCCCGAAGCGCGCGGTGAACGCGAAGGCCACAAGATCGAAGGCACCCCGGCCGAAGATGCGGATCAATCGACTGAAACTAGAGGTAAGCCGAGAGAGGGCATCGAAGGTGCAGCGGTGGAAAGGACTGGGGTCGTGCGGAAGAGCCCACATCGGCGGGGCCGCCGCGGCGGTCGAAACCGGCGTTCAGCCGGCGGGACTACTTCTAAAGCGAGGACTTTGCCGCCCCAATCGCCCTCGGAAGCCCCCGTTGTCCAATCGCCTCCCCCACAATTGTCCGAAGTTGCACCCATGCCAGCCCAATCTGTCCTCGAATCGAGAGCCCCGGAAGAATCGGCGGCAGCTCCGGCATTTGCGGTCGCGGCTTGGCGTGGACGAAGCCGAGCCGGAGAGCCGGCGCTGGCTTCGCGAATGGCGCACCTAGAATCTCAGCTTCGGCGCTTGCTGGCATGCCCTCAGGTACAATTGGACTTAGGTGAATCAGCACCGGCCGGACCCGGGGTGCTGCTGCTTTCGGATTCTGACCAAGTAACTCACTACTATATCGAGTCGTGTCAGACCCTCCGCATCGCGATAGGCAATCTCATCCGTGGAGGTCGGGCCGCAAAAGATGCTCCACGGCTGAAGGAACGGTTGGCAGAGAATCTAGGTATCGCCGAGTCTCGTGTGGTGAGTTATCTCAAGGAACATTGTGCCGTACGCTGGCTGCAGCTCGATGAAGGCGCGAGTGAGCTTGCGCATTTTGCGATAGCGGTACTGCGGCCCGCGGTCAACGAATGAAGACACCGATCACCTTCAACTCCCTTTAACACTGAGACTTATCGGTTAATACGCCATTGATGAGAAGGGTTGGATTAGCCCGCCGTTTGCCATTGAGAGAGTGCCATTCAACCCTCGTTTTTCGCCCTTGAGCGCATCCGGCTGGACGATTTGCCTCATGGCGGTGAAACTAATGATAGTTAGGCGCTTTGCGGCGCTCGGCAGGCGCGCTGCTTCGCAGGTTTGGTAATTTGAGGGGGGATGTCAGTGCATTTTCTTTCACATATTCGAAACTCATGCACCATCGCGGGAAAGCGAGGCGATTCATATGCCTAGGAAAGTAGGCACAAGTTCGCGGGCCTGGAAGCTGGTGGATTTGGCTATGAGCAAGACAGCTGCGGTGGCCTTCGACACGCTGCAATTTTTCAACAAATTTAATCCGAATCCTTCGTTTACGCCAAAGTGGTCCGATAAACCTTTGCTGAAGTCCTGGGAGAAGACCAAGCCAACGCTGGGATGGCCGCGGCAAACCGATTCGCTCTGCCCAGGGTGCGTTAAAGAGGCGCGCGACTCCATTTTCAATGGCCAAAAAGACTGGCGTGATTTGATGTATGAAAAAGTGGGGGAAATTAAGGCGCAGATCATCGAGCGCGATGGCCAGGTCTGGATGGTGAAGGAATGCCCTATCCACGGCACTTACGAAGACCTCATGGCCATCGATTCGCGATTCCTCTCTTGGATTGAGAAGAATTTTCCCGGCCGTGATATTCCGGCACATAACGATGAGGGTCTGCATAAGCACGGATCGAGCACCGTTCGGTATGGCCGTGGCGCGGTTTTGACAGTTGATCTCACCAATCGCTGCAACATGATGTGCGATCCCTGCTTCATGGATGCAAATCAAGTTGGTTACGTTCACGAGCTGACTTGGGATGAAATTCAGGAAGTCCTCGATAACGCAGTAAAAATCAAACCACGTCGCCAGCTTTCCGTGCAGTTTTCCGGCGGCGAGCCCACCATGCACCCTTATTTTCTGGACGCTATCCGCTATGCGCGAAAGCTCGGGTACAACAGCGTGCAGGCGGCTACAAATGGGATCGAATTCGCCAAGAATAAGGACTTTTGCAGGAAGGCGTTCGAGGCAGGCTTGCGGTATGCATATCTCCAGTTCGACGGTATCGGAAATGACGCCAATAGTCACCGGCAGGTTGGCAATTTGTTTGACGTGAAGTTGCGGGCTATCGAGAACATGCACGAGGCGGGAATTGAAATCATTCTGGTGGTAACCATCGTGAATAACGTCAACAACGACCAAGTTGGCGCGGTGGTGAAATTTGCGATGGAAAACCCCAGGAAGATTTCATTCGTGGCCTTCCAGCCCGTGTCTTTTACAGGCCGAGACGAAGACATCACGCCGGAACGGCGTTTGAGACAACGGTATACGCTCTCGCATTTGGCGAACGATGTAAGCAACCAGGTGGGCAGAGTCGAGCCAACGCGCGACTGGTTTCCGATCTCGCTCATCAGCGCATTTTCGGCGTTTGCCGATTTAGCGCACGGGCCGGAATCTCATTGGGGAACAGTGAGCTGCGGTTGCCATCCGAACTGCGGTGTTGGCACCGCTCTAATGATCAACAAACACACGAAGGAATGGGCTCCGGTGCCTCGTTTTCTCGATGTGCCTCACTTGGTGGAGGACGTCAAGAAAGTCACCGATGCAGCGCGGGGCAAGACTTTTTCCAATCTAATGATGGGTCTCGCCCTACTCAAAAATTATCGTCCTTTCGAAGCGCCCCCCAGCCTGGCATTGATCGACCTATGGCGCAAGTTCGATAAGTCCTGGGGTTTGACTCCGAACCACGTGAAGAAATACGGGAATTCCGGGCCGGATCGCACGTTCGAAGACACAAAGAAGCGACGCGAGGAAGACCCCTGGAATTTCCTATTCATCGCCGGCATGTGGTTCCAGGACCTATTCAATTATGACTTCCGCCGCACGGAGATGTGCATCATCCCGTACGCGACTCAGCAGGGAGAAATCTCCTTCTGCGCATACAACACGGGGATCGGCTGGCGCAAAATCATCGAGAATATGTATAAGAACGCGACCGTAGCGCAGTGGTACCGCACGCACGGCAAGCATCAGATTTATGCTAAGGGCCGTCCGGTGGACTTGCAGAACTACGAGCATTCCCTGGTGATCGATGAAGAGGATGCGGCGCGCGTTCGCCCCAAGGAACACGACATCCCGATGACCGCTGCGGAAGAGGATAAGATGCGCCGCCGTAAGGCGTTGGAAGAGGCTGCTAAGGTCAGAGCTATCTACGAAGAGATGGTACTGAAGAAAGCGCAGCCCTCCGTGGTGCAGATTGGTTCCGTGCAAGAAATCAAATCGGCCACCGGCCCAGCCCTTACCACCATCGCGAATGCCGGCGCGAAGCAGGCGGTTAACGAAGCCGAAGAGGTCGCAGCTCCTGCCGGCGACTAAATCGGTGACAAGTCCTTTAACAGTGACAGCCCCCGATTTTGGGGGCTGTAGCTTTTTTGGACGACCCATGGCCAACATCATCTGTGAGGGACTTGCTCGACGCGCCGATCTATTCCTACAATGTACGTTGACATAAGGAGCTGGACGCCCAACATGCCCATATACGAATACGCCTGCGACGATTGCGGCGCGCGATACGAACAAATCGTGTTGTCCAAAGGGACCAAGATTTCCTGCCCGAAGTGTGCGAGTCGGCGGCACACTCTACAACTTTCGGTTTTTAGTGCGCAGGCAAAGGGCAGTTCCAGGGAAGCCGCTGGAAATGGGGACAGTTTGCCGTCGGGGTCCTGCTGCGGCATGGGCGGCTGTAACTAAGACGTCGCGCGCGAAGCTGAAATTTTATGCACCGCCGCCAAGGACAAATCACCAAGAACATTATGCAAGCGCTGAACGCGCTTCGTGAATGGTGGCTTGGCGCATCAGATGCGTATGCGTACAATTCCTACCTGCAGCACACCGAGAAAACCAGGGCGAAGCCTCTGACAGAGCAAGAATTCTATCTAGATCAGATCCAAAGGAAATATTCGCGGCCCAACCGCTGCTGCTGACTTCGGTCAGTTCGCTGCGATCTGTTGGGCATTGGTTTCAGCCGGCAGACTCATTGCGCAGCTCAGAAGCTGTGTTTATTGGGTATGCTTTCCGGTGAGATGTTAGAATCGAGCCGGAGATTCTTGGCAAGATGCGTCGCATAGGCATTCTGACAGGCGGAGGGGACGTTCCCGGGCTGAACGCCGTAATTAAGAGCGTGGTGTACCAGACCACAGCCATGAATTTGGAAGTAGTGGGTATTCGCCGGGGATGGGAAGGGCTGACACATCTCCAACAGGGAAATCAGCTCGATCCCGAATATATCCGGTTACTCGATCGTAACAATACACGCGGGATCGACCGTACCGGCGGGACCATCCTGCATACGTCGCGCACCAATCCCGCGAAGGTGCGCAGCTCCGGCCTGCCTAAGCATTTGGCCCGTGAGAAAGCTGAGTCGCTGCGCGTGAAGGACGACACTTACGACCTCACGCCAATTGTACTCGATAATATTGCCCACCTTGGTCTGGAGTATCTCATCGCCATCGGCGGCGACGATACACTGAGTTTTGCCAAAAGGCTTGATTCCGAGGGAGTGCGCGTCATCGGAATTCCCAAAACCATGGACAATGATGTCCAGGGCACGGAGTATTGCATCGGCTTCTCGACTGCCATCAGTCGTGCAAAGGAATCCATCACACGCCAGCGCACGACGCTCGGATCGCACGAGCGGATCGGGATTTTCCGGATCTTCGGCCGAGATGCTGGGTTCACCGCCCTATACACGGCTTACGTGACGTCGGGTCGCTGCGTCATACCTGAGGTCGAATTTGAGCTGGACCACCTGATCGAAATCTTGCTCGAGGACAAGCGCAATAACCCCAGCCGATACGCGTTCGTGATCGCGTCGGAAGGCGCGGTCTGGCAGGGCCGTGCGGTTGGGGAATATGGCGACGCGGATGCATACGGGCATAGGAAAAAAGTTGATATTGGCCACGCGCTCGGGGAGGAGATTCGCCAGCGCAAAGGCGAAGAGACAATGGTTAGCGATCTCACTTACGATTTGCGCAGCGGCGATCCGGATGCCTTGGACCAGATCGTAGCGATTACGTTTGCAAACGTTGCCGTCGATTTGATCCGGGGGGGCGTTCACGGGAGGCTTACTGCTGTGCAAGACGGTAAATATACACACGCGCCCCTCCCTGATCCCAAGCTTGGCGCTCGCAGGATCGATGTCCAGCGGATGTATAACCTCACCCGCTATCGTCCGCATTATGCCGGCAGACTCGGGTCGCCTCTCTTACTCTCGACCGTCGATTCTTGAGCCTGGTAGCGGGATACTCGCGGACCTGTCCGGAGAGCCAGGTAGTGGTTTCAACAATCCGCAGCATATATCGTGTGGATGGCTTACCGCCGATCGATAGAATAGAGTCAACACGGACAGCGGCATTCATGGAGTGACACTATGGCTGAAGCATCCTTCGCTGTAAGGCGCGCCAATCCGCGGTTCTCTTTTTTTGCCGAGGCCGAAGCTACGCTGCGCGACGGGACGTCCGTTGCCGCGCAAGTTTCCGAACTAAGCTCGCATGGGTGTTACATCGACACATTGGAACCTATTCCCATTGGTACGGAATTACGTCTCCGCATCTGCAACGGCATGACCTCATGCGAACTGCCGGGCAAAGTGATCTACATGCATTCGGGCAACGGCATGGGAATTTTCGGCATGGGCGTGGTTTTTGGAAAGATGGCCGCCAAGCAGCACTCCGCAATCGAAACATGGCTCCGCGAACTCGCTAGCAAGCGCGTCCAGAAGAATCCAAACTAACAAATAGTACCGAGCGGGAGACTGTCGGACCCTCGACGAAACGATGGTTGCGACGGTTCCTGCCGCGTTGATTACTCGCCAGTACGAGCGATCTCTTCTCGCACGCGTGGTACTGACCGCGAGGATGCCCATACCAGAATGATGCTGATCAGCCCCGTCCGTTCTCACAACCAAGGGCTAATGAGATTACCGGCTCGGCCATGACTCTGTCTAGATCCCGGGCCCCTCGGCGGATGGCAAGCTGCGCGCATTCTGGCGAAACGCATTCTCGCGTGCAGCACAAGTCCGTCGCCCTGACCCAGACCACGCTCGCCTGTTGCCTACAGGGCGGCCCACCTATTGTAGGAGCCTGCGCGGCTCGGCTTTGAAAATAATTGGCCAAGAAGTAAATCGATCGAGCCGCCGCAGATGCACGAGCTGGAACGGTCGGAATTATGTACAATTGCCCAGCTCCGCCGGGCCCGAAGGTTCCAGAGGACTGGCAACAACAACGCACGCATCAGCAAAAGGATTGTGCGCCACCATTGGAACTGCTCTACCCGCGGTCGGAACGGGGTTACATTATCGCGGCAGCTGTTGTGGCTTCTATCTCACGAGCTAGGATTCTCCGTCCACGCAGTATTAGGCTAAATATACAAACAAGGAGATAAGGCGTCATGATCTCGAAAAAGAGTCCAACTGATACTTGCCGCGCGGAGTCGCGGCGTGGATTCCTAAAGGGGAGCGTTGGCCTAGTCGCAGGAGCCGCTGCGGCGCAGTTGTTGCCCAGCCAGGTGGCGGCTCAGAACGCGGCCAATCCCGGCATGGCCCAAAATCTGCGGAACGCGAGCACGAACGGCCGTCCGATCCTGCTGAAGGACGGCATTGTTCTGAGCCTGGATCGCCAGGTCGGAGATTTCGCGAAAGCCGATGTGCTGATCCAGGGGAAGAAGATCATGTCCATCGGCCCGAACCTTACGGCGCCGGCGCAAGCCGTGGTCGTCAATGCCGCAGGCATGATCGTCATGCCCGGGTTTGTCGACACTCACCATCACCAATATGAGACGGTAATGCGGAGCATCATTGCGGATGGCATGTTCGGAGGCAACCAGGACCGCCTGCCGGCAAGACACTACGGCTCGGTGATGGGTCAGACGTTTACTCCGCTGTATACGCCCGAGGATGCCCGGGTCGCAGAACTTATTGCCTCACTGAGCCAGATAAATGATGGCGTCACCACCACGGTGGACACCTCGCAGGTTCAACTCTCGCCCGAACACACCGACGCCTGCATCGCCGGTCTCCAGGAATCCGGGCGGCGCTGCCTTTTCACTTACGGCGCGAACGGTCAGAACGCTGCCAGCAAAACTCCCGTGGAATTGGCTCGACTGAGGAAACAATATTTTTCTTCGGACGATCAGCTTCTGACGCTGGCTGCGAACACAGGAGTAACGCCGGAAGCGTTTCAGATGGCGCGTGCGGCCGGCGTGCCGACGGTTTCTCATTGCCAGGGAGGTCCAAATTTCAACGAACCTGCAATTATCAAATCGGGGTTGATGGGGCCGGAACACGAATACATTCACTGCACGCGCATCAGCAAGGAGCTTTTTGACGCCATTCGCGATACAGGCGGGCACGTTTCGATTGCCACGGCGATCGAGATGCAAATGGGCCACGCGCATCCGCCCTTTCAGGAATGCCTGGACCGGGGTATACGGCCAAGCTTGAGCGTGGACGTGGAATGCAACATGACCGCCGATTCGTTCACGGAGATGCGCGAGGCCTTCACTTGGCAGCGCGCCATGGTGAACGAACGAATCATCCAGGGCGAGCAGAACGTGCCGCCGCTGCTCACCAGCCGCGAAGTGGTTGAATTCGCCACCATCGAGGGTGCGAAATGCGCCCATATCGACTCCAAGGTGGGCACGCTCACGCCGGGAAAGGAAGCGGACATCATTCTGCTGACCACGGGGCTGAATGTGACCCCGTTGAATAACGTCCCCGGGGCCATCGCGACGCTGATGGATACCAGCAACGTAGACAGCGTATTCATCGCCGGGAAGGTGATGAAGTGGCAAGGGAAGATGGTGGGTGTGGACGTGAACAAGGTACTTCAGGAGGCCAATAAGTCGGCGCAAGGACTGATTGCCCGTTCGGGTTATAACAACAGTTTGTTCGATACCTGCTGTTCCGGACCGCTGCTCACCGGTCCCCAGCGTGCTGCTCTGAAACTCGAAGACATTAAATCAGGGCGCACTCCAGGCGCGGGCGGTAACTGAGGCGTTTGGTAACTGGTCTGCGAGTGCGGTCAGGTGTCGTACCGTCGCGTCGGCGTGACCGGAGGCGCTCTTTGGTTCCCACGTCGCGCAGCGCCCGAAAGTCTCCGACTAGACTATTCGCCCGCTCGCTGGGCAAGTCAGCAATCGGCTGCCCTAGCCTTGCTCGCACTCCCTTCGCAGGCCAGGCAAGCAGCTATTCGCACGCTTGTGAATGGCAGCCAGGAGAGTTTTTCTTGCGTGGCAAGAAATATGCGGGTGACGAGCGAAACAGCGGCTAAGGTGACACAGATAAACAATGGGCCCGCTAGGATTTGAACCTAGGACCAACGGATTATGAGTCCGCTGCTCTAACCGCTGAGCTACGGGCCCCACGAGTTGTAAGTCCCTAATCTAGCATCTGGTTAGCCGAATTGCATTCAACATTAAAGTCCCTCAAAATGCAGCACTGTAGTAAAATTGTAGTAGTTTCAATCACATGAGCGCCCCGATAGTACTGCCAACCCGCGGTAAAAGCTCAGCCGTGAGCTTAGTGCCTTTGGGAACCTCGATGCCTTACCGAGTCTGGAGGCGCCCCCCGGGGGGCAAACTCCTGAGGGGATAGCGGATACGGCCGGGGAAAAGGGACCACCCCCCTCTGGAGGCACGAATGCGATGCAAAACCGAAGGGCGCAATCACAGCGGTAGTCGGGAGCTTCATGGAACTGCCTTTTGACACTAGATAATTTGACCTTTCATCCCGCTGTGGGTGCTCATGGAATTACCGCCGAGAAAATGATCTCTATCAACTGGTTCCGACGTCGCCCACTTGATCGCCGGGAGTGAAGACTCAAGCTTCTCTACAAGCTCTTTGATCTTGCTCATCATTTCAATGGGAAACCATTCTTTTGCTGCGATGCGGTAGGTTGTGCAGTGTTGCAGGTATTTTGAGATCGTGTCGTTTTTGTGTTTCCGATCTTCATATTCTCGCCAGAGTTCCTTTCCAATCGCTCGCATCTCTTCAATGTCTTCCTGTTTTGGTCGCCGGTCGCCAATACCTGTTTCTCGCTCCCAAATAACTGTGGGACACGCAATTACGAGGTCTGTTCCGTCACCATCGTTGTCCTTGCTGAAAAAGTGCACCAGGTTTCGATAATGTACGAGGAAAGATTCGAGATATGCCCAAACATCACCGTAAGTGGCGGAATCCGGTGGCCTCAAGATCCTGCCGTAAGAAAATCGCAGCATTTCGATCTCGTAAAGGATCGTTTGGTAGTGTTCGGTTTTATCGAAACCACCTCTGCTAACCGACCAATTCCCGCCAAGTCGCCGCATTGGTTTCGCCATATATCTCCTATTTGCTGCCGGAAGAAGTCGTTAACGGGGTCGCGAGCGTCACTCTCTGATGTAGAGTGTCAAAACGTCCGTCAATCACCACCAGTTGAGGATTGCGTTGCTTCGCCCACTCACTCACCAATTTACGGTTCGAGTCGGACATCTTGTAACCCAGAATCACTCGGGTCACCCAGCGCGGTTCGAGCTTTAGCTTGGAACCGAGGTTTCGAGGCAGAATGAGCCGGACCTCTTCCTCGTAGCTCCACGCCGGACTTTTGCAGAAGAAGAAATATCCGCTTTTCAGTTCGGGATCCGTAATACTTACCTCGTAGTCTCCGTATGTGACTTCCATAGCATTCGTGAACAGCGGGCCTTCATTGGCGAACTCCAAACAGTAGCCGCTGTGACTGCCTGCATATGTTCCCCACAACACCATATTGTCGTAGCGCTTTGACATAGAGTACATGCGATAGGTGTCAAGCTCGCTATTGAGTGCATCCGTCATCAGCTGCCGAATTTCCTCTGGACCATAGTGGTGGACGTTGTACTTAAGAACCTTTTCTTCTCGCTCGAGATCATCGAGTGACATGTCGGGATTATTTCTAACGAATTTCTCCCAAAGGAATAAAATCAATTCGTCCACCGACATCGGTGTAAGTTTTGGCCTTCCATCTGTGGGGTCATTCAACTGAGTGAGAGTCGGCAGGTATAGCTCGTGATCTAAGATGATGCCTTTCAACCATTCGAGGCGATCAGCGTTTGCGTAATGATAAAAATGGGAGCACGTTGCTCTGGTCGGCTGTGGGAGTTTCATGATTTGGCCCGATGCTATCACAAGGCTGGCGTTACGAGGGGTTGGCAGGCTAGACTTGCGCCTCTTTCCGCGCTCCTGCGCCGAGGATTCGCATGCGCTTTGTGCTGACATATGCTGGCCCTCTACCGTCAAATGGCAATTCTGCGCAAAAGCATGACATCCGCAGGGTATTACAGCCGCAATTGAAAGAGCAGTGGGCCATCGACCCTGCTCTTGACGCGATCGCGCGGTCAACTGACAACGGAATAACCAAGCTCGAGCAGCTTGCGACCAAGTTCGCGAGGCGTGGCTTCCGTTTTGTCCCTCTGGTCATGCGCGAATATAGGTTTAGGACCGTGGCAGCGTATGGGCCGGTGTCCGGCGACGATTGGAAGCTCGTAGTAGGTCCGTTAGAGCTTTTCCATGCCTGCTGAGCAATGGCATTTCGCCGGTGTGTTGCTCGGCTGCAGGCTTGGGCTTCTGTCTTCGGTGGGGGCAACTATTACTGGGTAATTTTCTGAACGGATTCGTTAGTGCTGGTTATGTTCTCAAAGGTTTCGTCTGTCGGAGGCCTGAGCGCTTCCAATTTCTTCATCGCATCAAGCCTGTTCTGATCCAAAACCTGGGCATATCGAGGCACGATCTGAGTCGAAGAGTGACCAAGCATTTGGGCAATTGTAAGGGGCGATACACCAGCCGCTGTCAGCCGAGAAGCAAAGGTGTGTCGTAGATAGTAGATTGGAAAGAATGGAAGGCCCGCCTTTTTAAGGGTGCTGGCCCACGCCTTCCGGCCTCCCTGTAGAGGGTGCCTGTGGTTAGACAGATTTGGGAATACGCACTCGGAAAAGTCCGGCCCGATAAGATTGCGCCATCGTAACAACTCCGTCTTGCACCCCGCCGAAAGGGGTACGACCCGTAAGCCGGACTTGGTCTTGCTCTTCTCAACGTGGAGTACATCATCTAGAAAGTTGATGTCCTTCCATCGCAGATTCAACATCTCACCAGTCCGTAAGCCGGTTTCTACCCCGAGGATTGTCAGTGTGCGAATCCGCGGTGGGGCTACGGCGAGCAGTTTCTCTTGTTCTTCCCAAGTTAGGATGTGTGGCTTCCTTCTCTCGGGGGCTTCGCTTAAGAAGAACTTTGCCAAATCGAAAGGGCTACGGGCAATGAATCGCTCTCGTTCAGCCTGCTTAAGAAGCTGAGCGAGGAACCGCAGATCTCTGTTAAGGGTGGCTGCCTTAACACCGGCTGCACGTCGTACGCGTTTGAATTGTTCAATGCGGGCACTTGAGATATGGCGTAGCTGCGCTCCTTCGCCGAAAAAGGAGACGAGGTTTACCTTTGACGATTCATACCTGCGACGTGTGTTGGGGTGCTGGACGGATACAAGATACTTAGTCGCCCATCCGTCCAACTTAGGACTCTGCAACTTTAGTAGATTGAAACGACCATCGGCTATTTCGCCGCGCCTTGAATCGAGAATCTGCTGTGCCCGCTTCTTGTTTGAGACTCCCGTGCTCTCACAGCGCTGGCGGCCATCGACCATATAGGCCATCCACCAAACCCGGCCGCGCCGGTAAAGCGCCATTAGTTTTCCCCGGGCCCTACAACTTCGAGGCGTTGCTGGTCGCCAGCCCACGTACCCAGCCCCGCTGGAGACGCCCGTTCAAATAGCCAACGGCAACGCTGCAACGCCCAGCAACAAACGCGCCCTTTGTCCTCTTGTTTCGACACTACCGTCCTCCCGCTACCCGCGAAAAACGCTGGAAACAAGTTGTTTGATAAACCCTGTTGTTTGTTGCCGCCCTAACCTACGTAAAATCAACAAGGTCATTTCGACGGTTTCAGCTGTTAGGAAACATTTGTTTTCAAACCAGTGCAAAGCGAGTGAGCCCGCCAGACCGACACTCCATACTTCCTGGCCAGCGCTCTGAGCGTAATCTTGCCTTTGGTTCTCTCCCGCCGCAGCATCTCCGCCTCTTCTGGGCGGAGATCCTTTTTCGGCGGCCGACCAAGTCGCGTGCCTTTGCGGCGGGCCTCCGCCAGGCCGAGCTTTACTCGTTCGGCGATCAGATCGCGTTCGAAATTCGCAATCACCGCAATCATGGAAAAGAACATCCGACCTGCTGGCGTTGCCGTGTCTACGGCTTCCGTGAGGCTTACAAATTCGATTCTGAGTTGACGAAACTCCTCGAGCGCCTCAATCAAGTGGCGCGTGCTGCGGCCAAATCGATCAAACTTCCAAACCAGCACAAGATCAACCGCACCGCGCCGGCACTCTTGCATGAGCTGATCCAAGGCTGGTCGCCGGTCGCGTACGCCAGAAACCGCATGGTCTTTAAAGACTCGCACCTGGGTCCAGTCCTTCCTTATTGCGTACTCGCGCAAAGCCGTTTCCTGAGGATCAACCGATTGACTTGCCGTGCTGACACGACAATAAATTGCAACTTTGGGGTCTTTGGCTGCTGACATCTAAACCTCCATGTTCCGCACGTTTTGCCCAACAACGGGCATGTCAGCAGCCTAGTGTCTGATTCGTAAGCGCACGACTGAAAAAGGTTCTATACCTGCCTCCCGAAAACCAGAGCGTGACCAAATGTCGATATATCGTCGGGTGATATGCGATGTTGAATCACTCTCGATGCTCTCAGGTCTCGTCTTGTATTACACACGGTTCACACCCGTTAGGGGCCTCTGATAAGAAGGCCGGTTTGGCTTTCCACGACCTGGCCGGCACAATGGGATACACGACAAATTCTGGGAACGTTCTACCTTTCATGATTCTGGTGCCCTTTTTCACCTGCCTAAAGCAACCAACTAATTTCTTGCTTCCCCAAACATCGTTGTACACGGGAGTCGAATAGCGATAGCACTCCGCGTGGTAAGTTTCGTGAAGACTGATAAATCTGAGCTGGTCGTTCTCAGTATCGACCCACACTATTCGGATCGAAACGTACTCTTCTTCCTTATCGTTGAAGTCTTCCTTGCAATTAAAACATTTCATGAGGCGCCTCCTTTTTCTCACTAGCGTTTTGAGTCGTTAACCTTTTGAAGTACATTCGCAATCCACGCTTCGATATCGCTGCGCCTGAAACGAATGCAGCGCGATGAAATCCTAATAAGAGCAGGCGCCCGGTTTTCAGAGATCATTCGATATAAACTGCCTGGAGCTAATCCAAGAAATCGGGCG